>Ga0194063_10000082_pt1 | contig 67420 bp, 67 predicted proteins | sample SepL3720m_MetaG_FD_155459 | JGI IMG/M metagenome (GOLD analysis project Ga0194063, IMG submission 155459) | Anoxic zone freshwater microbial communities from boreal shield lake in IISD Experimental Lakes Area, Ontario, Canada - Sep2016-L373-20m | ecosystem: Environmental > Aquatic > Freshwater... | reverse complement strand
TCAGTGGGGATTGGGGTCTGCAACTCGACCCCATGAACGCGGAATTGGTAGTAATCGCAGGTCAGTCACACTGCGGTGAATACGTTCTTGCCTCTTGCACACACCGCCCGTCAAGCCAACAAAGTCGAGTATATCTGAACCCCGATTTATCGGGGGAGGATACATCCGGCGATGGGGGTTAAGTCGTAACAAGGTATCCGTACTGGAAGGTGCGGATGGATCACCTCCTTTCTTTTTTTTATCTTCGGATAAAAAAAGTACTTATTTGGTGTGGAGACCAATGTAGTATTATCGTTCTTCGTAAACGGTTAAAATAAATCCTAGCCCGTTTTTTGACACCAAAACAACAACTTTACACAAAAATCATTTACCTCTACATTACCTATGATTAAAGCATTTCTTTTTGATTTCGATGGTACTCTTGCTAACACGCTTCCGCTCTATATTAAAGCATATGATAAGGCACTTAGCTCTATTGGGTTTAGTTTATCAGAACAAGATATTGTAAAAAAATGCTTTGGAATTAAAGAGGTATCAATCTGTCGCTCATTAGGAGTACCAGAAAAATCTGATGAGTTTACTAAAAACTATTTTAGCGAAGTGAAAATACTTTGTAAGGAGGCAGCCTTATTTGATGGCACATTAAACTTCCTTATCTATCTCAGGGAAAGGGGAATAAAAACAGCAATTATCACATTTGCATATAGATGGTATATAGATATGATAATTGAAGAGCTCAAGATAGGAAGTCTTATCGATATGATCGTCAGTTCAAACGATGTAAAATATCCAAAGCCAGAGCCAGAAGCTGTATTGAAAATATGTCATTCATTCAAAGTCAACCCTAAAGACTGTATTGTAGTTGGAGATTCAAGATCAGATATCATAATGGCTCATGCAGCTGGCAGCAAATCAGCGCTTATGCATCCAAAAAACTACGACCTATTCTACTCACTTGAAGAACTAAAAAAAACAAATCCAGACACTATAATTCAAAATATTACAGAACTTAAAGCTTTTCTTTAATCCAAGAAATAATCATTTGGAAATACTCTTCACGCCATTCAGGTCGAGTAAGTGGATGATCTGAACCTTTTACAACACCTACAAGTTGCTTTGAGTTGCTGTTAGCCGCTTCAATATAAAGTTTTGGTGTATCAAGTACTTCTTTCATCGTGTTCTGATTGAATAATATAAAGAGGATTTTTATATAACGAAATAGCAGTGAGTGCTTTGTTTGACATGATCTTTTCGCCTCGGCTTCTAAAAATATCAGGGTTATTTCGAATCAACTCTGCATTTGGAGAATTAAAATTTACATCTGGATAGAGCGCAGGCTGGGACAGAATAAGAAAATCAATCTTTCGAAGATCGGTTGCCAGCGAGCTGAGATATCCTCCATAACTTTTACCTAAAACAATAATGGGTTTATTATTTAGTTTAGCAACATAGTCTATGGCTGCAAGAAGATCATTTAGATGATCTTTGCGAGAATATTTTTCAATTGAATACATACTATCTCCCATACCGCGTAGGTTTATCGCAAATGTAAGCACTCCAAGCTTTAAAAGCTGATGAGCTAAAGGAAGATACTTTGTATTGTTACTTGTCCACCCATGACAGACAACAATTGACGCAGTGACTACGTTTGGGGTAAACAACTCACCAGCTAACACCTCATCACCAACCGGAATTTGAATATGTGTTTGCATGGAAATATGAGTTTACTTTAAATCCAAACCGCGGAGAAAGGATTTGAATTCATCTTTAGTCTCAGCGTGCTGAAGAGCAAACTCGATGACGGTCTTCAGATATTCGAATTTATTTCCTGTATCATAATAGCGCCCATTTTCTATGACAACAGTATAAACGGGGATTCCTTCATCTCGAAGGAGATTGATTGCATCAACAAGCCAAATCTCCCCACCTTTTCCAGGCTTCAACCGCTTCAGGGCACTAAAAATATCTGGAGGAAGAATATAGCCTCCATGTGTGGCAATATCAGAAGGAGCTTTATCTGGGTCTGGCTTTTCGACAATTTGTTTAATTTTGTGAACGTTTCCTTCAACATGCTCAAGTTCTGCAATACCATATCTTTTTAGATCTTCTTTTTTTTCAATTTTCACACCAGATATAACAATACCACCATATTTTTCATACACATCAATCATCTGCTTCAAACGAGGAGGAGAAGAATGAATAAACTCATCTCCCCAGAGTACCGCAAACGGTTCATCCTCAATAACAGGCTCAACTGCAAGAATAGGTGTGCCATTCCCATAAGGCCCCTTTTGGCGTACATAAATGAAATTTGCCATCTCTGAAATTTTGCGGATTTTCTTTAGAATCTCTTCTTTGTTACCCGCCATAAGATTCTTGACTAAATCCTCATTTGGGACATCAAAATGATCTTCAATCGCACGTTTATTTGCTCCGGTTACGATGATGATATTTTCAACTCCAGAGTTTACTGCCTCTTCTGCAACGTACTGAATAACAGGCTTATCAACAACGGGAAGCATCTCCTTAGGCATTGCCTTTGTCTGTGGAAGAAAGCGTGTACCAAATCCTGCAGCAGGAATAACGACTTTTGTGATTTTATTTTTCATAGGAATTATTACTGAAATTTAATGGATAATGTTTGCGTCATCTTGAGATTTCCCCCAATAAACGCCTCAACATTTGCAATCCCTGGTGTAGCAGAGGTGAGCGTTAATGTAGCTTTTCCTTTTTCATCAGTTACTGCATCTTTTGAGCTGAGATCTCCAAGAGAAGAAGTAATTGTAAGTTTTTGATCTTTAACAGGCATTCCTTTGTCACTTCTCACAAATATATTTATTGTTGTTTTACTCGTACCATCTGCTTTTACTAAGAGAGGATATCCAAAAAGAAGTGAGGCTGAGATGCTGGGAGCATAATCTTCCTTAGCACGAGTAAAGGTGACTATTTGTTTATTGAGAATCATCCCTGTAGCGAATACGGTAAACAGAAGAAAAAAAACAAGAAGCAACCCTCCTAGTCGTTTATCCATAATTGAAATAATTATATCATGAAAGAATGATGTCAACTATACATAAATGTACATAAAAAATATCAATATATAGTTAAAAGCTCCCAACTAGTCAGGCAAAAATTCCTTTTCATCGGCACATATTAAATACATATTCAACAATATATACATATTCTATACATACGGGTGTATAATACATATTGAAAGTATGTTCATAGTGTGTAATAGTAAGAGAATAAGCAACCAAATCTTTTATGCTCTATTTTTCTGAACTCGACAAAAAAAAGGTCGTAACAACAGATGGCATCTTCATCGGTTATCTGGATGACTTGATCTTCTTATTAGACAATAAGCCAAAAATTACAAAAATAGTTGTGGATTTTCAGGGCAAAAGAACCATTATTAATGCTGATGCTGTTCATAAATTTAATACAGTAGTCCGCATCGCAAAGTTTTATACACAAACAGAGCTTGAAGAAAATGAACTATTTATCAAACGAAACGTGCTTGATAAGCAGGTTATTGATATCTCAGGAAACAAAATTGTACGTGCGAACGACGTCATCATTCATGAACAAATAAATCTCTCAAGCCATCAATATGAATGCTATGTTTCTGGAATTGATATTGGCATTGTTGGTATATTGAGGCGTCTTCACATTGAAAATCAAATCACAAAAGCTGTCCACTTTTTTGGATTAAATCTTGTTTCAAATTTCTTGTCTTGGGCAGATATTCAACCACTTGATCTTGCACGGGGAAGTATTCGAGTAAAAAAAGATGAAACGAAACTTCAAAACATGAGGCCTGAAGATCTGGCAGACCATCTTGAGCAAACAAATGAACTCAATATAAAAAAATTCCTTCGACTCCTTGACAAAGACTATGCGGCCGATGTCGTTAGCAATCTAAACACCAACTATCAAAGAGACTTGTTTAAATCATGGAACTCAGAACGGGCAGCAGAGATACTTGATAAATTAGATACTGATATTGGAGCTGACATTCTTTTTAGCCTTCCAAAAAAGAAAAGGGAAGAGATATTAAAATCGATGAGTGAGAATAAGAGAATGGTACTTCAATCGCTACTCAAACTTACTCGTACACCAATAAGCAAAAGATTGTCGTCTGAATATCTTGTGGCAGAACCTACATCCACACCAAGAGATATAATGAACAAAATTAAAAAGACTGCAAGTGAATTTGAATCACTTGACTATATATATATCGTCAATCAAAAAAGGCAGTTGATTGGTGTATGCAATCTCCTTGAACTTCTCCAACAAGATGAAAACACCCCGGTGTACAAATTTATGTCTCAAAACCTTATTGAGGCATCTCTCAAGACACCACTTGAGATGGCAGTGTACAAGATAGTAAAGTATAGGCTCCACGCGCTTCCTATTACTGACGTAAACAAACAACTTATTGGTGTTATTCCGTTCGATAATATTTCTGATATTATTGAAGCTAAATTTCGTACCTAATATAATAATTGAGTGTTATGAACAACGCAATCAAACTAAAGTGGATTGGATTAAAAAGAAGTCTCATCATTTTTTTTTCCATTTTCGGCCCTGCAACTATTACCGCAATGGCAGATAACGATGCTTCTGGAGTAGCCACATATGCTATTGCAGGAGCACAGCTTGGCTATCCAATTTTGTTTCTTCTTGGATGGGTGACAATCCTCTTAGCTATTACTCAGGAAATGGGAATGCGCTTGAGCTTAGTCACACGAAAAGGATTAGGAGATATTATTCGCGAAAATTATGGAATTAAAACCTCGCTTTTTATTTTTGGCTGTCTAGTTATTGCAAACATGGGAACAATTATTGTAGACGTTGCCGCATTTAAAACTACAGCGACGCTCCTTCATCTCCCTGCAATCCCCATTGCTTTCTTCTTAATCATTGTGACATTTATATTTGTCACCAAGGGAAATTATAAACTCACGCAAAATATAATGCTTGTTTCATGTCTCTTTTATCTTGCTTATATTTTCTCAGCATTTAAAGCAAATCCTGATTGGGGACTGGCAACATCAAACATATTATGGCCAAACGGAGTGGCCTTTACCACCAATTACTGGAAAAATTATGTCATTACAGGACTAGCTGTGTTGGGTACAACTATCACCCCATGGGGGCAGTTTTTTATTAGTAGTTTTGGATTAGATAAAAAAATTGAAAAAGGCAAGCTGATTTTTTCTCAAATAGAGACATATTGGGGAGCATTCCTTACAGACTTTTTTTCATTTTTTATGATTGTCGCAACAGCTGCAACATTATATGTACACAATGTCACTCTTACTTCGGGAGAGCAAGCAGCAATGGCAATTGAGCCTTTTGCTGGGAAGCTTGCCGCAACTCTTTTTGCTTTTGGTATTATGAATGCAGGATTTATGGGGATTGTCATTGTGGGCCTTTCAACAGCATATGCATTCTCAGAATTTTTTGGCTACTCAGGAGGACTTGATACTACTTATACCAAAAGTAAAACGTTTTATACTCTCTTCTTACTTCAGCTTATATTTGCTTTTTTTGTTGTACTGCTTCCATTCGTAGATTTATTCAAAATTGCACTAGCAAGTCAGATCCTCAATGCTATGGCCCTCCCTCCTATTTTTTATTATCTTATTAAGTTCACAAATAACAAAAATATAATGGGGCAATATACCAATAATAAATTCCAAAAATGGTTTGCCGTAGGAGGCACTGTGCTTATTGCTATTGCGTCTCTGTTTACTGTTATTGCACAATTTATTAAATTTTAATCTATGAAAAAACTTATTGTTGTTGCGGACTGGGCCCATGATATGCTTGCAAATCAAGAAATAACAACGGCGATAGAAGGATTTTCAAAAGACGCACTTCTGGCAAGAATGAGCTTCATCCCTTCAACTCCCTCTACAATTCATACGTCATATTTATTACAGCAGTTGGTCCGTACCGAGGAACAATATGGCCTTCCTTCACAGACTGTTTTTTTCCAGAATACAGATCCACGAATTCAAACGACTGAAGGGGTACAACAGGCGAAAGGGGCAGATTTTATTGTCATTAGATTAAAATCTGGCATTTTTCTCTGTGGTCCTAATGCTGGCTACGATTTCTCTCTCTTAAAGCCAAGTATTGATTTTGTTTACAGCTATCCCGGACTTGATAAAGGAAGTCAATTTCGTTCACGCGATCTTTACTCAAGAGTATGTGCCCATCTTATGGATGAGATGGAAGATGAACTAGATCTTGAAGAGCAACCATCAAACTGCATTCCTGAGCTGCGGGGGTATTTTGTTGGTCACATCGATAACTACGGAAATTTAAAGACGACAATTACCCATGAAGATATGAAGGGAAAAGTCGAGTTGGGAGAATCTATTGAAGTTACAATAAATGAGGTAAAGAAAAAAGTATCTTATGTAAGCAATTTATTTGCAGGCACTCCTGGACAACTAGTAATCTACCCAGGTTCATCGGGTGATAAAAGTAATCCCTATATGGAAGTTTCCGTTTGGAGGCATTTTACAGAAAAGGACCCATCTACAGGTATTCATGCTTTCAACATGCCACGACCAGGTATGGTGATTGAACTAAAAGCTTAAGGTCAAAGATGGTAGGGAACATTCTGTTTAAACTCATTCTTCTTTACAAGTGCAATAATTTTCTGAGCATTATAAAAGCCCTCTTTTTCTATCTCTTCAAGTGATTTCGAAAGCTCAAAAAATCGTAGTAATACTTCATCAGCTTCTTTGTAGGTAAATCCAAATTCTCCTTCGTCAGTCTGACCATCCCACAATCCTGCAGTTGGTGCTGCATCCAAAATATTATTTGGAACTCCTAAGTATTGTGCTAATTCAATAATATGTGTTTTAAAAATATGTTGAATGGGTTCTATATCTGATGCCTCATCTCCAAAACGAGTGAAATAGCCAAACAACTTTTCAGTTTTATTTTCAGTACCGCATACGAGTGCGCCAAGCTTTTTTGCATTATCAAACGCCACAATCATTCGCACTCGTGCCATTACATTTCCAAGTCTAAATGGATCATTAATTTTCAGTTCGCCTTTGATAGCGTCTACCATCGATTTAATAGGGACTACTCTTAACTGAGATTTTCCGAGTTGCAAATATTCAAATATAGGAAGAAATTCGTCCTCATACGATTCATTATAGGGGAGATGAAGTATATTGATGTTTTGTACAGGTAGTGCTTTAGTGAGAAGATACAAACTAACTGTAGAATCTATACCACCTGACCAATTAATGGCAACTTTTCTTTTTCCAGTCGACTCAAATGTTTTTTTTAAAAATTCAATAATAGTCTCTGATTCTTTTTTTGGATCAAATGTGCGCATAAAGAATTATTTTAAATATAATGTATGTTCATTAATATACTTATTTACTTTTTCTCCAACAAGTGGTTCAATAGGAAGATTCTTTCGTACGCGCTTACGTATATGAGTTGATGAAATGGTACTTACAATTAAATCACCCTCCAAAATTGTAATATTTTTGGGAATTGTAGAAAGCTTAAATGAATCGCGCACTCTTTTTTCTAATGTTTTAAAATCGGTGTCACGAGGAAATATAATAAGGCTATGATCGCGAACGAGCTCCTCCCAGTGATTCCATAGGCTAAATGTCGGAAGTGCATCAGATCCAATTATCCAATAAAATTTATCATGAGGATGATGTGTCCGGAGCATCCTTAGAGTATCAATTGTTCTACTTCTTTTATTAAATTTTTCTTCAAAGTCAGACACAATTAATCCGTTGGAGGCAAATAATGAGGCCATTTTAAACCTTTCTTCATAGGGAGTAATTCGCTCAAGTTTATCCGGAAACTCAGGAAAGTATGAGTAGCAGACCATAAGCCACACCTCATCCATTGATAGCTGCTCCTTAACCTGTTGAGCAACAATGTGGTGACCAATATGTATGGGATCAAATGCCCCTCCTAATATCGCGATTTTCATATGCTATTGTACCAAACATTCTCCCACCAGAGTTATGGCCTTTGCACACCTCGGAGGTGTGCAGGCACAATAAATATATATTGACATCTATATTTAATGTGTATACAATCTCTACTTATATCAAGAGAGATGGGAAGAGATCTGGCTCGTTAATTTCACCCATCCGACAACCGACTTGCCCTCTTCGACAAGCACGGTGCCAAGACCAGCCCCGTTCAACAACGGGTGATACGCCATTATAAATTCTGGAAAAATCCTATGAAAGTGTCTACTTTTACATCTGAATCTGTTTGTTCCGGACATCCCGATAAAGTGTGTGACAAAATATCTGATTCTATACTTGATGAGGCCTTAAAGATAGATTCACAATCGAGAGTGGCGGTTGAAACACTTGTCACCAAGGACTATTGTGTACTTGCAGGAGAGGTGACCACTAAGGCAAAGCTTGATTACAAAAAAATTGCTCAAAATACAATTAAGAAACTTGGATATACAAAAGATAATCTTCATTTTTCTAATGAAAGTACTATTACTGTAAAAATTCATACACAGTCGCCTGAGATAGCAGTGGGAGTTGACAAATTGGGAGCAGGGGATCAAGGTATGATGTTTGGCTATGCATCTTCTGAAACAAAACAGCTCATGCCACTTCCCATTAGTATGGCACATACGTTAGCCGCAGCGATAGATACTGTGCGAGAGTCAAAAAAAATCTCCTATTTGCGCCCTGATGGAAAAACGCAGGTAACTGTTCGTTATGAGAATGATGAACCTGTTGCAATTGAAAATGTAGTAATAGCTGTGCCTCATAAGGAATCGGTTACTTTGAATGAGGTTAAATCTGACATAATGAAAAACGTTGTTAAACCTGTTCTTAAGTCATATGGATATACCATCAATGAGAAAAACGTTGTAGTAAATGGAACTGGGCTATGGTTTATTGGTGGACCCGCATCAGATACAGGGGTTACAGGGAGAAAGATTGTGGTGGATACCTATGGAGGAATGGCTCGAGTAGGAGGAGGAGCCTTCTCCGGAAAAGACCCAACAAAGGTTGACAGATCGGGGGCATATGCAGCACGGTTTATAGCAAAAAACATTATTGCTGCAGGTCTTGCTGATCGATGTGAAGTGCGTCTTGCATATTTTATTGGAGCTCTCAAGCCGCTTATGCAAGAAGTGGAGACTTTCGGAACGGCTAAAAAATCGGATAAAATAATAAAAGATTATATGAATAGTATTCTTGATACCTCTGTCCAGGGAATTCTAGATGGACTCAATCTAAGAAGGCCACTTTATGCAGCTACAGCTGCTTATGGACATTTTGGAAGACCAGAGTTTCCTTGGGAAGATATCCGTTCCTAAGCCTTTGCACACCTCGGAGGTGTGCAGGCTGGCAATAACATCTTGCAAAAGAGTATGCCCACTGTTACAATATATAGCTATGGAAGAAAAAACAAACATGAAAGAAATTGAAAAACTTTTTGAAGTTGGCGCTCATCTTGGACACAAAAAAAACAGACTTCATCCAAAAGCTCGTAAATATGTCTATAAAATGGTTAATGGTGTTGCAGTAATTGACCTTACAAAGACAGTTGTCCAGCTTCATCTTGCTCAACAATATCTAAAACAGGCTGCAAAAGAAGGAAAGAAGCTTCTTGTTGTAGGCACAAAACGCGTTGCAAGCCAGTTTATTCAAGAAATGTGTAAAGAAAACGATATCCCATACATCACCACAAAATGGATGCCAGGGCTTCTTACCAACTTTGAAACTCTTTCAAAGAATACAAAAAAAATGATTACCTATGAGACTGATAAAGCTGATGGGTCTTGGGACCAGTTTGTAAAACATGAAAGAACCAAGATGCAAAAAGATTTGAATAGATTGAAGAGACTCTACGGAGGAATTGAAAACCTTAAAAAAAGACCAGACGTTCTTTTTATCATTGATATCAAAAGAGAGAAGAATGCACTAAAAGAAGCAAAACAAAATGGAATTCCAGTCATAGCTATAACAGATACAAATACCAATCCTGACACAGTCGACTTCCCAGTTGTCGCAAATGACGACTCCCCAACATCTTCTCATTATGTCGTAAACGCAATCCTTTCCGCTTATAAAATTGAGGGAGAAGAAGCAAAAAAGACAGAAAAAGTTGAAAAAAAAGTTGAGGCTGTAGTAGAAGCTGAAACTGCAGTCAAAGAAGAGAAAACAGAAAAGAAGACAAAGAAAGTTGCTAAGAAAACCGTAAAGAAAGAAGAAAAAGAGTGAGTAGTGGTAAAAAATTATAAGGTTTATCAAGTCTATAAAGCTAAACTTCATATGACTCCGTTTTACTTTATAACTTTATAAACTTTAGAACTTTAAAACTATACATATGTCCACAGATCTTGCTAAGCTTAAAGAACTTCGTGAAAAAACTGGTGTTTCATTTGCTCTCTGCAAAAAGGCACTTGAACAAGCAAACAATGATATTCCAACAGCTATAAAAAAATTGCAGGAACTTGCTGGCGCTAAAATTGTTGAAAAGTCTACTCGAGCTACATCTGCTGGTGGTATCTTTAGCTACATTCACCACAATAAAAAAATCGCCGCAATGGTTGAGCTCATGTCTGAAACAGACTTTGTATCGGGAAATGGGGATTTTCATACATTTGGAAAAGAATTAGCACTTCACATTGCATCAATGCCTGCCAAAGATCACGCAGAGTTGCTTGAGCAAGAATACGTTCGCGACCCAAGCAAGAAAATTAAAGACCTTCTTAAGGATGCAGTTCTTAAGTTTGGTGAAAATATCAAAATAGGAAAGTTTGCTCGATGGGAATTGGGAGTATAATCAAACTATGGACCTTACATCTTTCAAACAAAACCTCGCCTCAACAGTAAGCGCTCTCAAAGAAGAGCTCAAGGGAATTCGTACTGGCCGTGCAAACCCGGCAATGGTTGAGGATCTTATTGTTGAAACATATGGAGGCACCACAAAACTCAGGCTAAAAGACCTTTCGACTATCACAACAGAAGGAGCATCAGCACTCGTTATTTCTCCATTTGACCCATCAACGATTCAAGATATTGAAAAAGCAATTTTAAAATCTCCACTGGGTGTAAGTCCTCAAACACAAGGAACAAGAATCACTATCCGAATTCCTCCCATGTCCCAAGAACAGAGAGATAAATATGTCAAATTGATTGGCCAAATGATTGAGGAAAAGCGAGCGGTAGTGCGAAATCACCGAGATGATGTTAGAAAAAAAATAAAGGATGAATTTGAAAAGAAGACAATGACCGAAGATGAAAAATATAGATCAGAAAAAGAAATTGATACATTGACTCAAAAAGTCAACGAAGATATCGCCTCTGTTAAATCTGCAAAAGACAGAGAAATCCAAGAAGTTTAAGCTTAAGATAGGATCTTCCTCTTGTGTCCATTCATGTAGTATAGCTATAGATGTAATTCATCTCAAGTTATTAACTTTTAACCTTGTATATTCATGTATAATTTAGGTTATAGCTTTTAACTTTATAACTTTCAGCTTTTAGCAAATATATATGTTTTCCCTCATTCTTTTTCTTCTAATGCTTGGGTTTCTTGTCCTTATTCATGAGTTTGGCCACTTTATTGCAGCAAAAAAAAATGGAATTCGTGTCGAAGAATTTGGCATAGGATTTCCTCCAAAATTATTTGGCATAAAAAAAGGTGAGACAGAATATACAGTAAATGCCCTTCCGCTTGGAGGGTTTGTCCGATTATTTGGAGAAGAATATCAAGAAGTGGATAGCTCAAAGCTAAAAGCAGAAAGTTTAAAATCACATGATTCAAGTTTAAATAGGGCCTTTGCATTTAAAAAGCCCCACCAAAAGGCATTAGTCATTGCAGCTGGCGTAGTCATCAATCTTCTCTTTGGAGTTGTTGTCATGTACTCGCTTCTCATGACTCAAAATTTTAAATCAGATCCGCTTCCTCTCTTATTTCCCCACAAATTTACTTTTGGTGTACAGGAAGGGAGAGTAATGGCTACACGCCTTGTCAAAGGCTCGCCTGCGGAAAAAGCTGGTATGAGACCAGAGGATATCATTAGCTCTTATTCACTTTCAGAAGGGAATATAACAAAACTTATATCAGCAGAGCAGCTGATCGCACTGATAAAAGAATCCCCTGATAAAAAAGTATTTCTTGAAACTGTTAATGTAAAAAATGGAGTTACAAAAAAAATTACCGTAACTCCACGTTATAACAAAGAGCTAAAACGAGCTATCATAGGCGTAAATCTTATTGATGCAATAGTTATCTCTTATAATTCCCCCGCTGAGAAAGTCTTTGCTGGATTTCTTCACTCATATAATGTGATGGAATATAATTTTGCTGCAGTTGGCCAATTGATTGGCATTTCTATCAAGGAAAAAAATGCATCCCCTGTATCGGGTGCGGTATCTGGGCCTATCGGTATTTTTAGTGTTGTACAAGATATGGTAAAAACTTCGGGAACACAGCTTGCACGCAATATTCTCAATCTAATGGCTTTATTATCTTTGTCTCTTGGGATAATGAATATTCTTCCATTCCCAGCACTTGATGGAGGAAGAATGGTATTTGTGGTGTATGAATGGATCACAAACAAGCAAGTAAATAAAAAGGTTGAAAGCATTACAAATATTGCAGGATTTGTATTCCTTATGGGTATTGCGCTTATCGTGACTATAAACGATATCCTCAGAATGATTAAATAAGGTTTATATTTATTTTAAAATTGAAAAGTAATCCTGTATACTAAATCATGGAAAACACCTATAAAAACATAACCGTTTCAGGAAAAGTTGCCGTTGGCACGACCACACTTTCTCGCAATCTTCAGACTATCCTCGGTTGGAAGCATATCAATGCAGGATTTATTCAACGCGAATATGATCGTATGCATAATATTCATGAAAATATGCAAGGAGCAGCAGCACGCCCCGATGATCATGAACAGAGTATAGAAAGTATGGCAAAGAAAATACTTACAGAAGATGAGCATCTTGTCTATGAAGGGTGGCTTTCCGGATTCGTAGCAAAAGAAATTCCAGGCGTCCTTAAAGTTCTTGTTATCTGTTCACATGATGAAGTCCGAGTAGACCGCGTCATGAACCGCGAAAATGTTTCCGTTGATGATGCAAAAAAATGGATAAAAAGCAGAGAAAGTGAGAATATTGAGAAATGGAAAAAATTGTATGGAGACTATGATTTTTGGGCACCAAAATATTACGATCTTGTTGTTGATACCTATGGATGCGGACCAATGGAAAGTGTTGGCAAAGTACTTGATAAATTAAAATACAAAAGTGGTTTTACAAAGTGATGTATACAAAAATCACTATCTCAGGAAAGATTTGCACGGGGAAGTCCTCTGTGTTCCGGGCACTGCAGAAAAAACTTAGCTGGCCCACATTCTCAACTGGCGCCTACTTCAGGGAATATGCCAAGTCACATAAACTTGAACTCAATAATGCTGAGGAGCAGACAGATAAACTGACACACAAGGTGGACGGAATGGTTAAAGATATGTTGAACAAGCCAGGAAATCTCCTTCTCGATGCATGGCTCGGAGGAATTTTGGCCGATGGGACAGAAGACATCCTTAAGGTGCTTCTTGTTGCAAAAAATGAAGTTCGCTTTAGTCGATTTTCACAACGAGAAAAAGTGACGATTGATACCGCTCAAAATGAAGTGCTCCTTCGAGACAGTAGTTGGTTTGAAAAAGTAAAAAAAATACATAAAAGATCAGACTTTTTTGACAAAAAACAATACACCTTAGTTATAGATACCTCTTCTTTAACTATTGATGAAATTGTAAAAAAAATCCTAATAAACCTTTCATAACAGGCTAACTTGCATTTGAATAATAAACTCTGCTATAGTTCTCTCTAACTCGTGATGTTGCAACATGTATACAGAACAGTACAGAGGACCAATAACAAATAGAGGGCTTATAAAAGCATTAAACATAAGGGATGGTTCTCCTTGTATGGGGAATCTCGATTTCCTCGGACTCAGATTATCAGATCTTATTGGGAAAAAAATTTTAGATGTAGGTATGGGAGGAGGAAAAACATTAGATCACGCACTGGAACTGGGCTTGAACTTTTTTGGCCTAGACATCCTCCCACTTATCGATCCTACACCATTAGAGCCGATGAAGAGGACCGCTGTTTTAACACAACGTGCTGAATATGAAAGAGTACGGAATAAATATCCTGATAGAGTTCAAGCTGTAAACTTCTGTTCTGCAGAAGTGCCCTATTCTTCTGATGAATTTGATATCGTACTTTCAGCAGTAGCACTTCCAGATTATGCAAGGTCATCAAAAGAGGCAATATACTCCATACTCAACATGATAAAACTAGCAAGAGAGAAGGTGGTTTTCCACTGTGGATGGAATCCAGATATTGATTTTTCTGGAGGTGTAATATTGGGGAACCTCCCGGTTTTATTTAGATTTGGGATGAAAGATTTTCTTGAAGATTTGAAAAGTACAACTGGTATAACATATGCTCTCCACAAATCCAATCTTCCTGATCTCAATCCACTTCTAACCAATCTCACAATAGATACGAGGCAAAAGGATACTGTAGCGCTTCAAGCAATGTTTGAAGAACTCACTAACCACTAGTCACTAAACCCGTCCCCCTGTATAATACATACATGCGTTACTCAAAACTTTTTGGCAAAACAGTTCGCGAAGCGCCATCAGACGCCACAATGGCTTCCTATAAATTGCTCTATCAAGCAGGATATATTCGTGAGTCAACTGCAGGGAGATTTTTCTTCCTCCCACTGGGCATTCGTATGCAACAAAAAATAATAAAGATTATCAAAGAGGAAATGGACAAAGCTGGGGCGCAGGAAATGGTCTCTCCAGTTCTCCATCCGCTTGAACTTTGGAAAGAAACAAATAGGACAAATACAGCTGGATTTGAACTTATGCGTATCAAAGATAGACGAGACGCAGAGTTTGCCCTTGGTGGAACAGCTGAGGAAATGTTTGTCGATGTTGTGCGCAAATTCCAAGTGAGTTATAAAGAAATGCCGTTCAATATCTATCAATTCTCTACAAAATTCCGAGATGAGCTTCGCGCTCGCGGAGGACTTCTCCGCGTCAGAGAATTTATCATGAAAGACGCATATTCTTTTGATATAGATGAAGAACAGTTTAAAAAAGAGTATAAAAAAATGGGGGACACCTATACACGCATTTTTGAACGATTGGGTCTAAAAACGGTCATTGTCGAGTCTGATGGTGGATATATTGGTGGTGAATACTGCCATGAATTTGTTGTGGACTCTGCAATTGGAGAAACGAACTATCTTACAACGGATGACGGATCATACAGTGCCCATGAGGAGGTGGCAACATTTGATAGGGAAGACGTCAATAGCCTTGATGAAATGAAGCCGCTTCAGGAAATAGAGGCAGTTCGCGGTACTTCAATGAATGCAGGGGTAAAATTCCATAATATGCCTCTAAATCACCAAATAAAGGACGTGTTATTTGTGGATGAAAAAGGAAGATTTATTCTTGCGGTATTGAGAGGAGACTTTGATGCTAATGAAGTAAAACTTAAACATGTAAGTCACGCCGTAACGTTAAGACATGCGACTGTTGAAGAAATTCGTGAGAAACTTCACTCAGAACCGGGTTTTATTTCTCCAGTAAACATTCATCAAATCGCAGAAAAAAATGGAGAGCTTCTTGTCGTCGTTGACACATCCTTAAAGACTGTCAAAAACGCATATGGCGGAGCGAACAAGCTCAATAAAGACTTCTTGAATGTGAACTATGGAAGAGATTTCACGGCAGATATTGAAGCAGATATTGCACTTGGGAAAGAAGGATATATGAAAAATGGGAAGAAACTTGTGATGAAAAAGGGGATAGAGGTAGGAAATATTTTCCAACTGGGCTACCACTATACGAAGCTCATGAAGAATGCGGTATTCACTGACAAAGACGGTACTGAAAAGCCCTACTATATGGGATGTTATGGTATTGGACTAGGTAGAACACTTGCAACCATAGTTGAAATGTATCATGATGAGCGAGGGATGATACTCCCACCTCAAGTGGCCCCTTATACGATACATTTGATCGCAATCGGGAAGGATACGATGCCTTTTGAAAAGGCAGAGGCCTTATACCAGCTTTTGACGACCAAATATGGATTCGATGTACTTTATGATGATAGAACAGAAGTTTCGCCTGGTGCTAAGTTTGCTGATGCAGATTTGATTGGATGCCCCTATCGTCTTGTTATTTCTCCAAAAACGGGGGATTTGATTGAAATCAAAAAAAGAGCTGAAAAGGAAGCAAAAGTAGTGTCGGTTGAAGAATTAATAAACTTATTTAAATAGTATTTTTTGCAATTCGAAGTGATGTGTCCAGCACGATGCTGGGAAAAACGATGCATAAGGCGTCCCTGCGGACATATACGAGAATTGCAAAAACAGAATAGCATATGAAAACAATAGTCCTCCATATTTTTCCCGACCTTGACGCCATTACCTGTGCTTGGCTTCTTAGCCGTTACCTTCCTGAATGGGATGAGGCAGATGTTGTCTTTACTCCTCAGCAAAAAGACTGGAATAGTATCAAACCTGATTCAAATCCTGATGTGTTGTACTGTGACACAGGATATGGCAAATTTGACCATCATCAGATACAGGAGAGGACCTGTGCATCGCGGCGTGTCTTCGACTACCTTACGACACATGGACATATCCATGCGAAAGAATCAGATGCTGTCCTTCGTATTGTCGATTATGTCACCGACATCGACAATTTTGGCGAAGTGCGCTATCCCGAACCTATGGCTGATCGCTATGAATTTTGTCTTCATCAGCTCATCACCGGCCTCAAAAAGAAGGGAATGACGGACAGCATGCTTGTTCAGACAGTATCCACACTTCTCGATGGAGTGCTTCAGTTATTTGTCTATAAAATAAAAGCTGAGCAAGAAATTGTCAAAGGATTTGTGTTTTATTCGAAATATGGCAAATCCCTTGCTATGAACTCTTCAAATGACGAGGCTATGAGAATGGCTCAAAAAAAAGGATATGCACTTGTTGTCATGAAGGATCCTCAAAAAAAGACAGCGCGAATAAAAACACTTCCTTCACCTGAGCTTGATCTAACGCCGGTATACGACAAAATAAAGAAAGTAGACCCAAAAGGTACATGGTTTTTACATATTCTCAAGAATATGTTGTTAAATGGGTCTTCGAGAACGCCTGATTCAGTTCCGACACCACTATCCCTTCAACAACTGATTGAAATAATAAGGGAAGTGTAATACAATATACAAAGGCCAGTTCTACTTAAATTTAAAATTTCTAATTTTAAATTTAAAATTGGTTCATATTTTTATTTTAAGGAGGTGTATCTATAATGGTTGTAATACAAAAGAAAAAAGGAGAGACTAAAGACGCTATTTTCAGAAAATTTTCTCGTATGTTTATGGACGAGAATATTGTTGATGAATTGAGAAAAAAACAATATTACAAAAAGCCTTCTCTTAAGAAAAGAGATGAGGCTAAAGATCGTATTCGTATGAGAGCGAAAAGAAGAAGATTAGCACTATCTCCCCGAACTTCAAAGCCGGGCATGTTTAGAAAGTAAACGCTATGATTCGCATCATTACTTCGACGCGGTATCTTATAGACAGAACGAGAGTTCGTTTATTGGCTGAAAAGACAATGAGAGAGCTAAATTCTGATAGTTCTTTCTCGCTTAATATCGTATTTATTGGGAAAAATAAAATGAGATCAATTGCGTCAACTTATAAGCATGAAGATGTTGCACTTCCAGTTCTTGCCTTTCCCTATAGAGACGATGAGGGGCTTGATGAACCATTGCTCGGAGAAGTATTTCTTTGTTATCCTCAAGTAGTTCTCCTTGCTGCTGAACGAAATAAACGACTAGATCCGATGATAGATGAGCTTCTTATTCATGGAATAAAAAATCTTCTTAAATGATTTTTTGATTTAGGGTTTAGTGTTTAAATTTTGTTATAATGTCTCCATGTACTATCTGAAATATCGACCCCATACAATTGCAGAACTCGACAATACTACTCCACGTGAAACAATTTCAAGCATATTAAAAGGAAAGTCTCTTCCTCATGCATTTCTCTTTGTTGGACACAAAGGAACAGGGAAGACTTCAACTGCGAGAATTGTCGCTAAGGCAGTCAACTGCATCAATAATATCTTTGCTAAAAAGGGGTCATCAATTGAACCGTGTAATACGTGCGCGCATTGTAAATCTATTGATAAATCCTCCTTTTCTGATGTGGTTGAAATGGACGCGGCCTCCAATCGTGGTATTAATGAAGTAAAGGAGCTTATAAAGGAGACATCTCTTCTTCCTATGTCGGGTCGCTATCGTGTCTATATTATCGATGAGGTTCACATGATTACCAATGATGGGTTTAATGCTCTTCTAAAAACAATTGAAGAGCCACCAGAAACTGTCATTTTTATTCTGGCAACAACAAACTTAGAAAAAGTACCCAAAACGATTCAAAGTCGTTGTGTTTTTGTTGAGTTTGGAAAAGCAAAAGAAGACGAGATTGTCCACATGTTAAATCGAATTGTAGAGGCAGAAAAATTATCGATTCCGAAAGAATCTCTCATTACAATCTCTACTCACTGCGATCAATCATTCCGAGACGCAGCAAAGACGCTTGAGGAACTGATGTTGGGCGGAGATATGAGTCCTGCTGCAGTGCTTGCAAAGATTGGCATTCGCTCGAAAGTCGATCTATACAAACAGATTCAATCAAAACAAAAGGATAAAATCCTTGCATGGCTTCATGAGTTTATGCAAAATGGTGGTAATTGCGCACTTTTAATGGAGGAGATTCTTTTGGATTTACAAAATCATTTATTAACGCTCCATAAATTAAAAGATGAGAAATCATCTGTCCTCCTCTTTACGCTAAAAGATACAATCTTTTTAATGAAACAAATAAATGAGGCATATGGACTTATAAAAATGAGCCCTTATCCTCTCATTCCACTTGAGGTAGCACTGCTTGAGTATTGTGATACAATGAAACAATAATTAATTAAAATTATTAAAATTTATAAATTTATTACATACTTATGTTAGGCGGACTCGGCGATATACAAAAACTACAACAACAGGCACAAAAAATGCAAGCAGCACTCCAACAGGAGACAGTCGTCATTGAAAGAAACGGCGTAAAAATTACTCTTCGAGGAGATCAACAAATTCTTGAAGTCGAGATTGATGGAGTCATCGAAAACAGAGTTGCTGAATCAATAAATGAGGGAATTAAAAAGACTCAAGAACTTGCAGCAAAAAAACTCATAGAGATTTCACAACAGGGCTAATTGCTTATTATATAGTACCCCAAGCTGGTGGATCAGTATCATCGTCATTATTTTGGTGGTCCCCATAGAATCCCATTGGTCTCAGGTCAAGTAGGACGTCGTAACTTTCAATCGGAACCTCCCCCTATTCCTGAACAAATATTCCTCCCTGCTCTATCGCTAACTTTTATAGTAGCTAACGGGCACTTTTAAACATCCTGACAGCAGACTATAGACTGTGCCTTACCCTTCTCCAAAAATAGACAAGAGCTCAAAGAGATAGTTAAAAACGTTACTTTTACTTCCCTCTAGTCACTGTTCATACATCCCTGTATAATGATTTCATGAAACTATTTTCTGGCAGTGCCAACCCAAATCTTTCACAAAAAATCGCTGATAAGTTAGGCGTTTCTCTTGCGCGTGCAGAGATTGTCCGATTTGAAAATTCTGAGATAAGAATTCATATTGAAGAAGAAGTAAAAAATGAAGACTGCTATGTTATCCAACCCACAGCAAATCCATCCGATACTCACCTGATGGAACTTTTCTTTTTCTGTGATGCACTTCGTCGTCAAGAGGCCAAAAAAGTATACGCTATAATCCCTTACTTTGGCTATGCGCGCCAAGATGTACAACACAGGCCGGGGGAATGTGTATCTGCAAATGTAATCATTCGCTTTCTTGAATCAATCGGATTCTATAAAGTATATGTCATCAACTTACACGATGAGGCGACTGAAGGAGTGTTCTCTATTCCATTTAAAAACATCAATGCATTTCCCATTCTTGCAAGCGAAATAAAAAAATATATCACTGGTTCAACTGATTTAACCGATTCAACCGACTTGACTCATTCTGTCGCTGTTGTCTCTCCAGATCATGGGGGAGTAGAACGAGCACGAAAATTTGGAGACGAATTATTTGGACATGTCGAACATTCTATTTCTGTTGTTGAAAAACGAAGAGATCTTTCACACATTCATAAAAGTGTCGCGCTTGACTTATATGGAGATGTTAAGGGAAAGACAGCAATCTTGGTTGATGATATGATCACATCCGGCGGCACTCTTATGCACGCAGCTCAGCTCTGTATGGATCGGGGAGCATCAAAAGTGCTTACGGCTGTCATTCACCATGATTTTGGACCAAAGGCTCCTATTGAGCTTCAAGCCTCCGTAATTGAGAAAGTCTTTACTACAGATACGATCGCTCTCAGAGATGATCAAAAGTTTGAAAAACTTGTAGAGGTCTCAGTCGCTAGTATAATTAGCGACATAATTTGCTAATGTAGTATCACATTTAGAAGCTCTTTCTATTTTCCAGTGCCTTCCCTAGTGTTCCGTAGTCGGCATATTCGACACTTGCCCCCATCGGCATTCCGTACGCCAAACGTGTAATTTTCAACTTTTCGCTTTGAGCTTTTAGCTTTTTCTGTATATACATCGCCGTAGCTTCGCCCTCCATATCGGGATTTGTTGCAAGTAAGACTTCAAGCACAACATCTTTTTCTTTTTCTAATCGATTGATAAGCTGGCCAATAAATATATCATCTGGACCAATATTGTTTAATGGATCAATTCTTCCATGAAGCACATGATATACGCCCTTATATATTCCCCCTTTTTCAAAAGATAAAAGATCAAGAGGAGATTCTATGACGGTAATGATTGTATGGTCGCGTCGAGGATCACTACAAATGCCGCACATTTCCTTTTCAGATAAATTCATACAAACAGCACATCTTTTTGTTTTTTCTTTAAGTTCGGAAAGCTGTTTACCAAACTCTTGAAGATCAGATGCCGGCATTCGAAGAAGATAGAGAGCTAATCTATTTGCAGTTTTTTCCCCAATACCAGGAAGGCGTTCAAAGAATAAGGCGACTTGTTTTAGGCTGTCAGGAAGCATATATGGAATTTTTAATTTAAAATTATAAATTTTTATTCAATTTGAAAATTGATTTCAAATCACAAATTATAAATTTTAAATTTCTAACGTTTCTACAACAATTAACGGTTTTCTCCCTCTTTGTTTATAGAAAAAATTTTCCAACTGAGAAATAATACTTCGTTTCACCTTCGTAAACTCTCCAGTAGGAGCACTATTTGGCTTCATTGACGTTTCTACTACTTTTCTTGCTTTCTCAAACAGTTCTTTTTCATTTTCTTGAAATACAAACCCTTTGGAAACAAATTTAGGGCTCGTTACCAACTGTGAGTTCTTATCGAGAGCCAAGAAGCATATCACCATGCCATCGGATGAAAGAGTCTTTCTATCGCGAAGCACCAAATTGCCAACATCACCCACACCATATGCATCTACATAAATACTTTTTGTATCAACATCAGTTCCTCGATTTGCTGGCTTACCTTTCTGGAATATCATTGTTTCTCCTTCATTCAAAAGAATGACTTTATTTTCATCAAAACCCAAACTTCCTGAGAGCGAGCGATATTCCTGTTGATGTCTAATAGTTCCGCCGATTGGAATAAAATATGCTGGGTTTGTAAATCTCATCAACAATTTTAGATCTTCACGATTTCCATGTCCCGATGCATGAAGTTGATCTGCAATATCAGAATAAACCACTTGTGCACCCTGTAGTGAAAGCTCTTCAACGAGGGCATACACTTCATTTTCATTTCCTGGAATAGGATCTGATGAGATGAAGACTTTATCTCCCGTTTTTATTTTTACATTTTCATTTTGTTTATTTGCAAGCTTTGAAAGAGCTGATCCATATTGACCTTGGCTGCCAGCAACAATAAGACATACTTTGTTGGGAGGAAGCTGCATGACTTCTTCTTCTTTACCGATAAATGCTGCTGGAATTGGAAGGTAGTTAATTTCCTTCGCAATACGCGTATTTTCTCTCATTGATCGCCCCAGGAAAATAATTTTTCTATTAAATTTAATTGCAGCTTCTACGCACTGTCTAATACGAGAGATGTTTGAAGAAAACGTTGTCATGATGAATTTTCCCTTCGTTTTTCTCATCTCATCTTCAAATGTCTGACCAACAATTGCCTCGCTTTGTGTGAGCCCGTCGCGCATCACTCCCAAGCAGTCTGAGAGGAGACACAATACTCCATCATGTCCAGCTTTTGTAATACGATAAAAATCTGGGGGTACACCATAGACTGGTGTCGTGTCTAGTTTAAAATCAGAGCCATGATACATCGTGCCTACTGGAGATGATATTAAGATATGAGTGGTATCTGGGATTGAATGAGTGACAGGAATAAACTCAACTCTAAATTCACCAAATACATACTCTTTTTCGTATGAGATCACCTTTACATCGAGAGGTAGATTGAACTCCTTGCATTTATTCGCAATAAATGCTGCAGTCAATTTGCTTGTATATACTGGGGGTCTTCCTAAATCTTCATAATGAAAGGGGAGAGCAGAAATATGATCTTCATGTCCATGAGTAAGCAGAATTGCACGTATTTTATCAAGTTTATCTTTTAAATAGGAGATATCAGGGATGACAAAATCGACTCCTAGCTCTCTTTCGTGAGGAAAACCAATACCACAATCGACTATGACTATATCTTGCAATACATCATCTTTATAGAGCTCGTAAACGTACATGTTTTTTGTTACGCCAACCACTCCACCAAGAGGAACAAATCGAAGAGTATACATATTTTTATACTATAAATTATTAGTACCTCCAGTATACAGCATACTGAAGAAATATAATCAAATTCACTGTGTAGTTTTATGCAAATTTAAATGTGAAATTATTAATTTAAAATTAGATGTTACTTTTTACTTTACTTGGTATACTTTCATCTATGACGCAATCAGTGCGAGTTACTGAAAAAAAAATACGCTCACAACTTGAGCTTGTTATGGATCCAGAAATGAATATCTCTATTGTGGATATAGGTCTCATTTATAAAGTATCAATGAGTAAAGATAAAAAAATTCATATTCTTATGACACTTACCTCCATGGGCTGCCCCCTTTTTGGTGTTATAGAAGAAGATATCTATTTTAAGCTCAGTGACATAGGTATTAATCGAAAAGATGTGAAAATTGAGATGACTTTTGAACCTCCATGGGATATGACCCGAATGTCTCCGCGGGCAAGAGCAATACTGGGAATTTAGTCATCATTCTAAACTCTAAATCCCAAATTCAAAATTAATTCTAAATAAAAAAAATGAATGTTCGGTTTTTTGTTTTTATTTATGATTTTGTTGTTGTTTGATTAGTGTTTAGGGTTTGGAATTTTTATTGTATATTTAGAACATGGTCGTAAAAAAAATTATTAAGAATGCATTCGAGCAGATCACTGAGGCTGGTAAAGATATGGCAAAGTCGTCTGTAAAACAGATAAAAGAGACGATGAGCCCCTGGAATATGATTCGCAATAGTTTTACAGAAGGAGAAGGAAGTAAAAATGGGGACCAAAAATTTGATAAAAAAGAAATGCAAGGAAAGGATAAAAATCATTCTCCTCTTAATTTTAAAGATCTTGATAAGAAATATAAAACACAGGACGAGCAGCAAATTGATCAAATGAAGCAAAAATTATTCAATCTCGTAAATAGCGGAGATCAAAAAGCTCGAGCAGACAAACAAAATAAGACTATCCAAGAACAAAGACAGATTGAGTCTGATGAAAATGAAAAAAAGAGAAGACAACAATCCCACGCAATGCCTGCCGGCAATGCAGTAGGAAAAATGAAGGGGAGAAGAAAAAAAGCTGCCGAGCCGGATCCCGCGGAGATGAAACCAGGATCAAGTAAACAATAGTATCAACCTTTTTTTTCAATTTCCTCTACTGTGGCTCCTGCTGCTATAAAAAATGCTTCAATATTGTTTCGCGCTGTAGTCAAATTTTTTTTGTTAAAGGTATTTTTTGCGGCATTTTCTAGAGTTGTATTAAGGTATGCTTGGAATGTGTCAGTATCTCTAATGCCCCACGTGGCAAGTTGATCTTCGCCACACACTTCTGGATCATATAAATTTTCTAACACACTTTTTGTAACACCTCGATATGTATCAAGATTTATGTTTCCCTTTAATAATTCGTCCCATGCTTGTATTACTCTGGTGAATTCCTTGAGCGCTTCAGTTTGCATAGATGGTGTACTTTGGGCGACTAAATCTCGTTTTACTGCTTTGCTAAACTCAACCTGTGATTGACTGGGAAGTCGACGTACCGTATATACATTTGTCTTGCCATTATTGTCAGGAAGATACCCAATAATTCCCATGCTTTTATATGGTTTTGTCAGATCTATAGTATCTGGCGCACTACTATTTGAGTGAGCGGTAGAAAATTCTTGATGCTCTCTATTGACTAGTGCTTTCCTTGCCAGGGGAGAAAAGGTACATTGAGTATCACGCATAAGTCGTGCACCTTGGGTAAATTTCAAACCAAATAAATATAATGAGTCTTCATGAAGTGGCCCTGGTGCAGCAGCAAGAACTGCAAGGTCTGATCTCCCTTTTTTTGACCGATCTCCAGCAGCCCGTGTCTGCACAAGCCATTCACGTACAGCCACTTCGTCAAATGGCTGCCCAGCCAACCATTTTTTATATTCTTGAATAAGGTGATTTCTCGATACCATAGCAGGTTGGACATTATCAAATCTATCTGCATTTCGTGTATAAAACATTCCTTTTTTTTCCTGTTCTGCATGAAGTTGGTGAACATAATCTATGTCATTTGCCATCATAAGTGTGATTAAATTTAAATCAGTTGGAGAAAACTTCATGCCTCCCAGTTCCATTTTTTTTGGAGGAGATTCGGTGTCTATATATGTTGCCCTTCCTTCCATGAGCGGATACACTCCTGGATCAGAGTCCGATTTTGGCATCATAACTGCTCCCGTTAAAATTCGAGCAGAGCCTTTTAGTGTTGGCTTTTCTACTAAGTCTCGAATCGTTTGAAATTGCCTCTCAGCATGATGCTCTGCCTGGATACCATCAATGTGTGTGTGATTATATCGTATGGTAACCTGAGCGGTTCCGGCTTGTGTTGAGATTGGATCCATATCAAGAAGCACGGCAGCTTTATGGGAGTCTACTGCAAATAAACTTTCTGGACTATATTGATCCACATGATTATGATCATATGCTCCTCTTTGCCATCCCTTTATTTGAATTAAATAGTCTCCATTTAATTTTTTTTCTTTTCCGTATCCGTACACATCTCTATATGCTTTGTCTTCCACTCTATCGGGGGAATACCCTGTATAGCTTATTTCTGCCCGTTGTTTTCTAGTAAGAGGTTGCTTACTTTCAGAATCAACAATCGCGACTATCGAACTCTGAGCCAATCCTGCTTCAATTGCTTTCTCTATTTGTTCATTACTCCACAGCTCATTATATTGTACTTTCACCTTTCTCATTTGCTGCTCGCCAATCATGAGAGTAAACAATACCTCATTTTGATTTTTTGGCTGATGTTGTCGAATGAGGGATTTCATAGTTTGAAAAACCATCACACTCGGTTCGACTTTTTCAGGTATTCGAATGGCTTCTTTTAGCTCAAATCCTGCCGCTTCTGAATTGAGAAACCGATCTGAGATGCGTTCATGATATCTATTGAAAAGTGTGTCAATAGCCTTCATCTCCTCATGGGGAGCCTCTTTTACCATATACTCATGCATTGCTTCCGGGCGCACTCTAGAATGCCAAAAAGTCCTCATCAAATCTTCAGATCGAGCAACTTCTTTGTTAAAAAGATGGAGATTTTTCCGAGCAAAATGGATAAGTTGTAATGTTCTTTTGGGAAGCCAGGAATGGCGACCGTTCATATCTTTAGGAGTAGCATACTGAAAATAATCCCAAGCTTCTTTAAACATTTTTTCATACTTATCTGCCTTCTGCACATTTGGTTCGTCTTTTTTTCCTTGCTCAAACTCTTTAGTGCTTGTAGCAAAATAGTCATTTCTCATTTGTATAGAATGGTCGAAGCGAAGTCTCAACCTTTCATTCTGAATTGCTTCTCCGATGTGTTCTGTTTCGACGATATAGTTCATCTCTCTCGCATTCTTCGCTTTCTCAATTTTCATAACTGCCTTGCGGAATGCAACAACGGAATCCACCCCATGCTCCTTCATTTCATCCAATATTCGTGTTGCTCTTAGTTCCACCGTAATTTTTTTATCAACCTCTGATAGGTCCTTATCAGTTTCAAACGGAACAATCTGCACGAGCGCCCTATATATATATTGTTCTTTCAGGCTTTGTTCTGTATCTAGTCTAATTTTCTGTATTTCTGTTTTACTCAAGCCTTCAAGCTCGTTTGTACTTGCCACTGCATTCAAGGTGGGTGAAAGCGCATCTTCAAGTTGCACTAAGTGCCCTTGGAAGGTTGTTTTTGTTTCTGCGTCTTGAAATTCTTCAATATAATCTTCACTCTTCATCACTTTTGGTGCTTGAACCCTCATTGCTGCTTCCTCTTTTGCAATAATCTCCCGGATAGTAGGATTGAACTTTTTTTTCAGTGTGACAGGAGGAAGTTCTGGAGCAGATTCTTTAAGGAGTGTTTCCAGGTCAACTCTAGGTAGATTAAGCATATCCCTGTCTAACAATATGTCTGTCGATCCTTCTATATCAGCTAATGCCCTCATATTGACATTTATAAGTTCTCTTGGAGTATATATTTTTTTTGCAACGGGAGGGGGAGCGCCTCCACCACTCTCATGGCGTCGCATAAATTCTGGCACGTGAAGACTCATGTTTTCATTCTAACAAATATAAACAGTGGTTTTGCTACAATACCTATACATCGGGATGTAGTTCAGATGGTAGAACACGCGGTTCGGGACCGCGAGGTCGCGGGTTCAAGTCCCACCATCCCGACCATTTACTTGTATACTATACTTATGCAGTTCTCTGTATTAACCTACAATACTCTTTTATACGATGCCCAGAAGGGGTTGAATGCTATCTTCAAAAAATATACCCCCGATATCGTCTGTCTACAAGAAATGGATACAGATGAAAAGAATATAGAGCATATTGAAAAGCTTGGATATGATTTGGCAGATTATTCCAATGGATTTATCAAGTTTGGAACTGTCTATGGTGTAGCCACATTTGTCAGGCCAAACTCAGGAGAATGTATCAACTCAAAATCAATTACACTCCCGAGAGGGTTGGGGGAAGCAATTGCATTTATTCTTCGTGTTTTTAAAACACAAAAAAAGGATAGAACCGTGCTTAAAACTGTGTTCTCGTTGGGAAAAGAAAAACAAAAAGTAATGGTCTACAATATACATCTTTCCGCTCATGGAACAAATGGCATTCGTATCAAGCAATTGGAAAGAACACTCAGTGATATTAAAAAAACAAATGAAACACCCACAGTGCTTGTTGGAGATTTCAATTATCCTTTTGGAAGAAAAAAACTAGAAGAACTCATGATAAAAAATGGATTTTCAGAAGCGACAAATAATATTCAATTTACAACAGATGGTAAGCTTCTTTATTATACTTTTGTAGAAAAAATTCTTATGAAAATATTTCAATTCTTCATGGGAAAAGAGAATAAGCTTGATTATGTCTTTTATAAAAACTGCAAAGCTCTTTCTACTGTCCGAGTAGATGCGGCGACATATTCTGACCATTTTCCCCTCATCACACAGTTTGAAGTTTAAGGATTGTAGATTTTTCACTGTATAATGTATATATGAAACTCTACAACACTCTCACTCGCAAGATTGAAGAGTTCAAACCAATTGTTGAAAAAAAACTATCTTTCTATGCCTGTGGCCCAACAGTCTACGACTTTGCGCATATTGGCCACATACGCGCCTACATTTTTAATGATACGGTGAGAAGAACGTTTGAATATTTAGGGTATGACGTCAATCATGTCATGAATATTACCGATGTAGGACACCTGTCCGACGACGCTGACTCAGGGGAAGACAAGATGGAAAAGGGAGCGCGTAAATATGGAAAAACTGTTTGGGACTTAGCTCAGTTTTACACAGACTTCTTTTTTATGTCAATGGATGGCATGAATATTCTTCGCCCAAAGGTTATCTGCAAGGCGACAGATCATGTGAGCGAAATGGTCTCTCTAGTAAAGACTCTTATTGAAAAAGGGAATGCGTACGAAACAAAAGAGGCTGTTTATTTTGATGTTTCTTCATTCAAAAATTATGGAGCTCTTTCCGGCCAAAAAAGTGAGGATAAAAAAGACACTGTCCGCGATGATGTATATGCCGATCCAGAAAAAAGACATCAAGCAGATTTTGCCCTCTGGTTTAAACGTGTTGGAAAATTTAAAGATCATACAATGCATTGGGAGAGTCCTTGGGGAGATGGATTTCCGGGATGGCATATTGAGTGTTCTGCGATGAGTATGAAATATTTAGGAAAAACACTTGATATTCATACGGGGGGGATCGATCATATACCAGTCCATCACGAAAATGAGATTGCCCAATCTGAAGCTGCAAACGATGCAACATTTGTCCATTATTGGATGCATTATCATTTCCTTCAGGTCGAAGGACAAAAAATGAGTAAAAGTCTTGGCAATTTCTTTACGATTGAAGATATAAAAAAGCATGAAATTGAACCGATGGCATTTCGCCTTCTCCTTTTGCAATCACATTACCGACAACCCATGAACTTTACATGGGAAGCATTAAAGGGGGCTCAAGAAGCATATATTAAAATTAAAAATCAAATTACTCAATTAAAAGCTGAGGATTTTAAAAATGCTCCTGCTGTCCCATCAGAAATTTTGGCTCAGTTTAAACAATCCTTTTTAGATGCTCTGGAGAATGATTTCCAGACACCTCAAGCAGTTGCCGTCGTCTTTACTCTATTGAAATCAGAATTATCTGCGAGAGAAAAATTGAATTTTCTCAAAATTGTTGATCGAACACTGGGGCTTGCATTACTTCGAGGTGAAAAAGAAGTGGCTACGCCAGAAGATGTCATTGCACTTGCAGATCAAAGAAAGATTGCCAAAGAAAATAAGGAATATATAAAAGCGGATGAATTGAGAAAAGCGATTGAAGCAAAAGGATATAAAGTGGAAGATACAAAAGGGGAATATAGACTCAAGAAGATTTGAATCTTAAATCAGAAACTCCAAGCAATCTCATATAAAAAATATGCTAGTCTTTTAAAAAATAGAAAATTCAGTGTTTTGGGTTTTGCTTAAATATCTTCTTATTCATCTCCCATATAAAAAAAAATATTCCAATAAATAACGTAACGTAAGGGATTTTAAAGATGATGGTTTCAAGAAGGATAATAATGCCAAGTGCATTGCTTATTACCAGTATCCACCCAAGAGTGTGCCAGAATGTTTTATCCATATAAAGGAAAAATCGTTCTGGCGTTCTTTGGTCTAATCACTAATGAAGACTATACCTACCGACTGCCAAGCTATCTAAAAACTAATCTAAATTCTTATCCAAAATAAAAATCACAAATCTCTCTCCAGTGCGTGTACTTGAATCCGCATGTACGCTAATTACTTTTGTTTTCGTGTGTTTTTCAACTATTGTCGTGAGATCGTCCACAATTGATTCAAGTATCGTCGTTCGCAGATGTTTTACCATTTCAACGCCCTTACTTTTTTTCAACAAGATATGTTCATATGGATGCGTATTCCCTTTGAGTCGAATAAGCACCATATCATGCGTCATGTATGCTTTAGATTGGCGAGGTCCCACGCCCACTGTTTCCGCATAAAATTGCGTTATTTCTTTTGCGATGGTATCTTCCAACTGTCCTCGTGTCATTTCTCCTATAGTATACATAATGTATATGTAATTTAAAAGGGCCTTTTGCACACCTCCGAGGTGTGCAGGCACACATGCAAAATCCCAGCCTCTATTTAGGAAACCTTGTATAATGTTCGTTATGAACACCATCCAACCACGTACCCTCAAAGGATTCCGAGACTTTTTGCCAGCCGATATGAAAATTAGGCAGCAAGTCATCGCTCTTTTTAGACAGGTATTTGAATCTTTTGGCTATGAACCGCTTGAAACGCCAACTCTTGAACACGCAGACATACTACTCGGAAAATATGGAGAAGAGGCAGAACAGCTTATCTACCAATTTGAAGATAGAGGAGGCCGAAAAGTAGCTATGAAATACGATCTCACTGTGCCGACATGTCGTGTAGTTGCTCAATATGGCGATAAAATTCCTCTCCCCTTTAAGCGCTACCAGATTCAACCAGTTTGGCGAGCAGACAATACCCAAAAAGGAAGATTTCGTGAATTTTTTCAATGTGACGCGGATACCATAGGGTCTTCATCCATGCTTGCCGATGCAGAATTTATCCAGATGGGTCTTGAAATCATGAAAAAGCTTGGATTTGCCGACTATTATGCTCGCATTAATAATCGTAAATTTATCGATGGGCTTGTTCAATATGCAGGAGCAACACAAGATCAGTTCTATGTTATTTGTATTGCAATTGATAAACTTGAAAAAATTGGGCTTGACGGTGTCGTTACAGAGATGGAAAAAAAAGGCGTTTCTCCAGAAGTGATAAAAAAAATAATTGAGGTCGTATCGCTTAAGGGAACAAATGGAGAACTAATTAATAAGCTCACCCTCATGATGAAGGATATTCCAATCGCACTTGAAGGCCTTCGTGAACTTGCTGAGATATTCTCCTATCTAAAAACAGCAAATGTTAATGATGAACTCTATGCCTTCGATTTATCAATTATACGTGGTTTATCCTATTACACTGGCCCTGTTTGGGAGTTTACTGTCCGAGACGGAGGAGTGGGCTCAGTTGCAGGATGTGGCCGCTACGACAAGCTTGTTGGCCTTTATCTTGGTCGAGATATTCCAGCAACCGGTGGATCATTTGGTATTGAACGATTATTTGAAGTCATAAAAGAACGAGGGCTTTTGAAAGAGGAAGGCAATAAACTTGAGCTTGTCACTATATTTTCACCAGATCTCGTCCAACAGTCGCTTGCATTAGTAAATTCTCTGAGAAAACAGGGAAAAGCAGTAATGCTTTATCCAGATGAAAAGGCAAAGATTGAGAAACAGCTAAAGTACGCAAATAAAAAGGGAATTGATACTGTATATATAATGGGACCAGAAGAGGCGGCAAACAAAACAGTAAAAGTGAAGAATATGAAAACAGGAGAACAGACAATCGTCAATTTATAATTTATAAATTTTTAATTTTCAATCAATTTTAAATTGATTTACAATTTTTAATTGTAGATTTGAAATTAAATATGCTTATCAACCCAAACATCGCCATCATCGAATCACTCCCAGGAGTCGGGGGAGATGAAAGCAAGCTCTGGATGCAAGAGCTCATCATGTCTTATGCAAAATACGCTCTTAAACATGGGATAAAAATGTCCTATTTAGAAGACAATATCCTCAAGCTTCAAGGAGAAAATGCCTTTGCACTCTTTCGCTTTGAGACAGGAGTCCATCGAGTTCAACGCATTCCAGCGACTGAACGAAAAGGTCGTATTCATACTTCCACCTGTGTTCTTCTTGTCCTTCCACAAATTATTCAATCAGATGTAAAAATCAACCCTTCAGATCTCGAATGGCAGTTTTATCGTGCGGGAGGCCACGGAGGTCAAAATGTAAACAAAGTCTCAACAGCTGTTCGCCTTATTCATAAACCAAGTGGAATAGTGACGACAGCGAGCCGTGAGCGATACCAGGAAGCAAATCGCAAGATTGCAATGGATCTACTCATTGCAAAGCTGTATCAGCTTGAAGAAGAACGAAAAAGAGGAGCCACTCAATCGTTTGTTCGAAATATTGGAACAGGGGAGAGATCGGACAAAATCCGCACCTATCATTTTGCACAGAATAGGCTCACCGACCATCGTATCGGAAAAAGCTTTCATAATTTGGAAGATATTATCGGAGAAGGAAAGTGGGAAAAGGTGTTTGAGGCGATAAAGGAAGCTAAATTGCCATAATCGAATCCTCAATCTTAAACTCCAAATGCTAAACAAATGGCACAAAATTTCATTATTTTTAAGCTGTTTTGTTTTATTTCCCATTTTAGAATTTGTTTAGAGTTTAGGGTTTAGAGTTTAGGGTTTATTTCTTATTTGTAATTTACCCGATGTGTGCTATAATTAATTTTCATTGATTATTTGAACCTACTAATATGAAAGTACAAATTCACCCACAATACTTCGAAGAAGCCAAAGTTGTCTGCTCATCTTGCGGACTTAATTACACCACAGGTTCAACAAAAGAGTCAATCCATGTTGAAGTTTGTAGTAAATGTCATCCTTTTTATACGGGTGAACATAAATTCCTTGATGTAAAGGGTAAGGTAGAAAAATTCAAGAAAAAGCAAGAAGTCGCAGCAGAATTCAAAGCTAAAAAAGCATCTTCAAAGATATCTAGTGATGAAAAAGGCGAAAGAAAAGTCAAATCACTTCGTGAGCTTCTTGGGGAAGCCTAAATTTTTGATTTGATGTTTTTTGCTCCCTGTGCTATACTAGAGAAATCATTTCGACTCTAGGTTGACATTTAGTCTATAAATTAAATTATTAATTCCTAGAATATTTTGCCCTCGGGCAAAAAAGTGATAACACATGAAAAATCTAAAAAAACTCTCTCAACTGTCCACAGTTACAGACTTTCTCAAAAAATCTGAAAACTTCGCCCTCTTTAAATTTGAAAAAACAAAGCATATTGCTCTTGAAGGATTAAGACGAGAACTACTCAAATCGGGTGCTCGAGTAAAGATCGTGAAGAATAGTATTCTATCAAAATCGATCAATAAACTTGCAGCAGAAAAAGATGGGGGAACACTTCGTCCACTTCAAAAAATGACAAAGAATCTCAAAGAAAATACTGCCGTTATCAGCCTTGGAAAAGACTGGTCACAAGGTATGAATTCATTTGCAAAAGTTGCAAAAACTGATAAAACAATCGTCTTTAAGCTCGGATTCCTTGATAAGACATCCTACGATGCAACTGCCATGGACACAATCTCCAAGCTTCCAAGCAAGGGTGAGTTGATGGCAAAAATTATCGGAAGTATGAAGAGCCCAACATCACGATTCGTACAAGCATTAAAGTTTACAACACAGAAATTTGTCATGGTTTTGAACGCAAAGGTTCAAAAAGGCTAAGCTTGCAAACATTATTATTTTTACCATACCTAAAAGGAGGTGATACACAATGGCTGAACTCACAGAAAAAATGCAGAAAATCGCAACAGAGATCGAGAGCTTAACAGTTCTTGAAATGGCTGAACTTGCAAAATACCTCGAAGAAAAATTCGGCGTAACAGCAATGGCAGCAGTTGCAGCACCAGCAGCAGGCGCAGCAGCCGGTCCAGTTGAGGAAAAAACCTCATTCACCGTTGTGCTTACCGAAGCAGGAGCAAACAAATTAGCTGTCATTAAAGCAGTGCGAGAAATAAATCCAACTCTTGGACTTATGGACGCAAAAAAAGCAGTAGAAACCCTACCTTACGAATTAGTTAAAGATGCGAAGAAAGATGTCGCAGAAGAAGCTAAGAAGAAGATAGAAGCTGCCGGTGCAAAAGTAGAAATGAAATAATTTTTAATTATTTCATTTTGACTTAATCATCAAAAAAGTCCCCCCTGAGCAATCTCGGGGGATTTTTTTTGGCCTTTGCACACCTCCGAGGTGTGCTGGGCTCAATCAATAATCCCTTAATTGATTTCTAATCTGTTTTAATTTCTTCTGATAATCTTTATTGTCAAGAACAAAACTTTCATACTTGTTCGTAGACCTAATCGATATTTGTTTTAATGAATCAAGAACCTCCTGATTTAAATAAAATTTGTATGAGGAAAAACTCCAATACCGTGGATCAGAAACTAGTCCTGCTGTCACCGGATTAAGATGAATATATCTTGTAACATGAAGCAGTTGTTCGTCATTAGCAATTCGTCTACATCTGAATTCCGATTGCCAAAGCGGGCCTTTCCTACAATTTCTAACATTATAAAAACGAGTGAATGAATTTTCTAATGTTCCTATAAATTTTGACACCTCAGAACTGTTTTGTGTAGAGAATAGCAAATGATAGTGATCAGGCATAATACAGTATGCGAGTGCCCTAAAATTTGGTTTTGCAAGCCTGATAAGATCTCCATATGTAAATAATGTATTTTTGCGCAAATACATAGAATATGAATGGCTTCTCGCGCTATTATAGTATGCAAATATATTCATAAATCTCTGACTGTATTCATCTTTTCTAAAAATATTATATGAAGAAATACTCTTATTGCAGACATGGTAAATTTCGCCCAAAGCAAATTGGACACGACGTTTCATATCATTTATGATTTCATAGAGATTAAATTCTAACAACGGCTTATAAGCCGCAATATACCCTATTTAGACTGTCATAAAGGCATAAATATTTTATTAGCGCCTCTTGCACACCTCCGAGGTGTGCAAGGCTAAACCGTGGGTAAAAGCATGGGTTGCAATTTATGAATATTTCTTCTATAATCCTATTCTTATGGCAACATCTTCAGATTACGGTGCAGAGTCAATTGTCGTTTTGGAAGGGCTCGAACCAGTGCGAAAACGGCCAGGAATGTACATCGGTACTACTTCTCAACTTGGAGTCAATCACTGCTTAAATGAAATCATAGACAACTCAATCGATGAGTCGCTTGCCGGCTTTGCGAAGGACGTCAAAATCATCATTGAAAAAAATGGATATTACACCGTCTTTGATAATGGTCGCGGAATTCCTGTTGAAAAAGTATCAAAATATAAGGTCTCGGCTCTCGAGCTTGTCATGACAAAGCTTCATGCTGGCGGCAAGTTCAATCAAGGCGCCTATAAAATCTCAGGTGGTCTTCATGGAGTCGGTGCATCTGTCGTCAACGCCCTCTCAGATCACGTCATTGTCGAAGTTCGAAGAGAAGGCAAGCTCTATCGCCAAGAATATAAAAGAGGCATTCCTCAGGGAGATGTTGAAAAAGTAAAATCATCCATAATTGGATTTAATTTCGAAAATGGAACAGCAGTATCATTTCTTCCAGACAAATCAATTTTTACTGAAACTATTGAAATTCATTACCCTACACTAAAAAAACAGCTAAAAGAACGTGCATACCTCATCAAAAGTGTCATGTTCCAGATTGAAAATAATAAAGATGATGATCGCACTGCCTATTTCTTTGATGGCGGAATTATCTCCCTCATCAACGATCTTAATCGCGACAAAAAGACATTCCATGATCCAATCTTTGTCAATAAAGCAGTTGGGGACAAGGAAGTTGAGGTCGTCATCCAATACAATGATTCACTTGCAGAAAATGTCTACTCATTCGTAAACGTCATCAATACACAAGAAGGTGGCACACATCTTACCGGATTTAGAATCGCACTCACAAAAGCAATCAATACCTATGCTCGAAAAGAGTTGGCAGAAAAAGACAAAGAAGATTCACTCACTGGGGACGATGTAAAAGAAGGTCTTACAGCTATTGTTTATGTCAAGATGCCGTCCACTAATCTTCAGTTTGAAGGACAGACAAAAACAAAACTGGGCAATTCTGAAGTGCAGTCTGTCGTCCAACAAGCAGTATCTGAATACTTGGATGTCTATTTTGAAGAAAATCCTCGCGTCGCAAAAGAAATCTTAGGAAAAATACTTCTTGCGCAAAAAGCTCGTCTTGCAGCAAAGGCCGCAAAAGAAGCTGTTCTTCGCAAGGGAGCTCTTGAGGGCTCCGCACTCCCAGGAAAACTTGCAGACTGCCAGGAAAAAGATCCAGCATTGTCTGAGCTTTTCATGGTAGAAGGTAACAGTGCAGGTGGCACCGCCAAACAAGGAAGAGATAGAAAATTTCAAGCAATCCTTCCGCTTCGAGGAAAAATCTTAAATACAGAGCGCGCCTATCTTGATAAAGTCCTTGCTTTCCGCGAAATCAAAGACCTTGTCATTGCTCTTGGTATGGGCATTGGAGAGTCTGTCGACTATAAGAAGCTCAGATACCATAAAGTTGTCATCATGACCGATGCAGACGTCGATGGAGAGCATATTATGACACTCCTTCTTACATTCTTCTTCCGCCATATGCCAGCGATCATTCAAAATGGGCATCTCTATGTCGCTCAACCACCGTTGTATAAGATTCAACAGGGGAAAAAGATTCAGTATTCCTATTCAGAAGACGAAAAAGAAAAATATATTAAAAAAATCCCACCCGGCACAAATATTAATGTTCAACGCTATAAAGGTTTGGGAGAGATGAACCCTGAACAGCTCTGGGAGACCACAATGAACCCAGAAAATCGTATACTAAAGCAGGTTATGATTGCCGATGCTCAGGAAGCAGATCATGTGTTTACCATGCTTATGGGAGATGAAGTTCCCCCACGCAAGAAATTTATCGTAACACATGCAAAGCTTGCAAATCTTGACGTCTAATTTCGTTTAAATTATTACAATTTCAAATTTTTAAGCTATGGATACATCAAAATTGTCCGTCGGGAAAAACCCACCACAAGAAGTAAATGTCGTCATAGAAATCCCACAAGGATCTCCAATTAAATATGAAATGGACAAAGAATCAGGATTTATGAAGGTTGATCGATTTGCTTTTACGACAATGGTGTATCCATTTAACTATGGATTCATTCCAAACACTCATGCAGAAGATGGTGATCCAGTCGATGTCCTTGTTATTTCCACCTATGCAGTACAGCCTGGCGCTTACATTTCAGTCCGTCCAATTGGAATGCTTGAAATGGAAGATGAAGAAGGAGTGGACACAAAAATCTTAGCGGTCCCCGTTGAGAAAGTCGATCCATTCTTTGCAGATATTCAAGATATTGATGATTTAAATGAAATTGAAAAAAAGAAAATTCAACATTTTTTCAACCACTATAAAGAGCTTGAAAAGGGAAAGTGGGTAAAAACAAGAAACTTTTTAGGAAAAGAAAAAGCATACGAGTCGATTAAGGCAGGGATGAAATAAATTTGACTATTTAGAAATATATGGATGAAATAAAACCAGAAGACATAACAACACCAGAGCTTGGAGTTCCTCATCATGGGAAAACCAATGAAGAGATTGTGACAGTAATGAAGCGTGCATATTTAAACTATGCTATGTCTGTCATCGTGTCACGTGCTCTTCCTGATGTTCGAGATGGCTTGAAGCCTGTCCACAGACGCATATTGTATGCCATGTACAAGCTGGGGCTCACGTCTGGTGCTCGTTTCTCCAAAAGTGCAAAGGTTGTCGGAGAGGTCTTGGGTAAATTTCATCCTCATGGTGATTCTTCAGTCTACGAAGCTCTTGCTCGTATGGCTCAAGATTTTTCCATGCGCTATCCACTGGTCAAAGGCCAGGGGAACTTCGGTTCGATCGATGGAGACGGCCCTGCCGCTATGCGTTATACAGAAGTAAAACTTTCAAAAATTGCAGACGAACTTCTTGAAGATATTGATCGCGATACAGTCGACTGGACAGACAACTTCGATGCGACATTACAAGAGCCTCTCTTTGCACCAGCCAAATTGCCAAATCTTCTCCTTATGGGAGCAGAAGGTATTGCTGTTGGTATGGCGACAAAAATCCCTCCACACAACCTTAATGAGCTTGTGGGAGCAATTTGTTTTATGATCGATCGAGCAAAGAAATTGGTCACGGCAAAAGAAGAAAAATTAATGAAGCCCACCGATGTCCCTCTTTCATTTGAGGCGACAACAGATGAGCTTCTTGAGTTTGTGAAAGGTCCTGATTTCCCCACACACGGAATTATCTATGGATGGAATGAAATCAAACAAGCATATATTACTGGAAAAGGGAAAGTGCTTATTCGCGCAAAGGTCAGTGATGAAGATTTAGGAAAAGGAAAGATGGCTATTATCATTGATGAATTGCCATACCAAGTAAATAAAGCTCAGTTGGTCGAAAAAATTGCACATCTTGTCATCGATAAAAAAATTGTTGGTATTTCAGATCTTCGTGATGAGTCAGATAGAGACGGCATTCGTGTAGTCATCGAACTTAAAAGAGATGCACAGTATAAAAAAGTCTTAAACAATCTCTTTAAATACACCGAGATGCAGACATCGTTCCCTGTTAACATGGTTGCGCTTGTTGATGGAGTCCCACAGACACTTGGCCTGCACACTATTCTTGAACAATATCTCAAGCATCGTGTCCGCGTCGTCACTCGAAGAACAGAACATCAATTAAAACAGGCAAAAGCCCGTGCTCATATATTAGAGGGATATCTCATCGCACTTGATAACATCGATGAGGTTGTTGAAATCATAAAAAAAGCAAAGGATGAGCCAGATGCAAAAGAAAAGCTTATGAGAAAGTTTGGTCTTTCAGAGATTCAGACACAAGCAATTCTTGATATGCAACTTAAGAGACTTACCGGTCTTGAAAGATCAAAGATCGAAGAAGAGCTTAAAGAACTTAAAAAACTCATCAACTATCTTGAATCACTTTTGAAAGATGTCTTAAAAATTCTTGCTGTCATCAAAGAAGAGCTTCTTGAGCTCGTCAAAAAATATGGTGATGATCGTCGCACAAAAGTCGTCAAATCACGACCAGGAGAAATTACTGATGAAGAACTTATTGAAAACAAAGAGGTAATTGTCGTTCTTACAAAAGAAGGGTATATCAAACAAGTGCCGAGAGAGACATTTAAAGTCCAAAACAGAGGCGGAAAAGGCGTGTCTGGAATCGAGACAAAAGAGACAGATAATGTCTACTTTATCACAACAGCCATGACACACGACTACACTCTCTTCTTTACAAATCAAGGACGTATGTTCCAGACACGTGTTTGGGATATTCCAGTTGGATCTCGTATTTCTAAAGGAAAAGCGATCGTTAATCTCCTTGCACTTCGACCTGATGAAATCGTCACCTCAGTGCTCACCTATGGAGCAAATGGGGGAGAGGGAATGTTTGTCCTCATGTGTACCAAACAAGGGACAGTCAAGAAGACCACGTTTGAGGAGTTTGAGAATATTCGTTCCAACGGTATTATTGCCATCAAATTGGAAGAAAAAGATGAGCTCCTTTGGGTCAAGATGACGAACGGCAAAATGAATGTAATCATCACGACAAAACACGGGAAAGCCATTGTCTTTAAGGAGCCTGAAGTGCGCCCAACTGGCCGAGCCTCAATTGGTGTTCGAGGAATTGAGCTTGCTGAAGGCGATCTTGTAGCCTCAGCAGAAGTATTTACTGCTGAAGAGTTTAAAAAGAATATTATAGTCATTGGAGAACGTGGCGTCGGAAAAAAGACCAATCTAGCGCTTTTCAAGGGTCAGCATCGTGGAGGAAAAGGAGTCAAAATAGCCTCAGTTGATGAGAAAATGGGAGAGATTTGCTTTGTGGAAATCGTTAATCCAGAGGATTCCACCATAATAATGACAAGTACATCTGGCCAAATTGTCAAGATCCCATTAGCCTCAATTCCTCCTCGCTCACGCACGGCAAAAGGGGTCATCTTGATGAGATTCTCGGATAAGGCTGACAAGGTCGTCAGCGCAACGCTCATCTAGGCATAAATCCGCCCCTTTTAGGCTCATTATCTAGTGTCGTGGGGCACCTATTTTACACTACCTACGGTGGACTTTTAGGCTCTAGCTTGGTATAATAATCCTTAATGGTAATACCGGTAAAACAGTTGGTAGAACGACTGGAAGAAGAGCTTAAGAAAGAAGTAGAGAAGCTCAGCAAGAAGCAGAAGCTAAAAGTGGTCGTATTCTTGGTAGGAGACTCTCCAGAACAGCTTTCATTCGTGCGTATTAAGCAACAGACGGCCAAACGTCTTGGTATTCTCTTTGAATTTATTCAGTATAAAACAGCTCCTTCATTTGAACCCTTCCTTCGCAAAATAAAGGAAATGTCTCAACACCCCGACGTCACAGGTATTATCGTCCAACAGCCCCTTCCTCCTCAGCTTACCACAGAAAGTATGTATGATTTTATCGCTTTAGAAAAGGAGATTGAAGGACACAGACGAAAGACAGAGTTTTTCTCACCCCTTGGCCTTGCCGTTCTCACATTGCTTAAGTATCTCTATATTCACCCAAAAATCGATGCTGGCCTCTTTATTGACAAAAAGAAAGATTTTGAAGCATTACGACGTGCGCTTAAACACAAACATGTCATTATCATTGGAAAAGGTCCAACGGGAGGAAGACAGCTTGTAAAGACGTTTAGTGAAGTAAAGATCAACTTCATGAATATCAACTCTCAGACCCCACAGCCGGAAGAATACTACAAAGAAGCTGATGTTCTTATTCCAGCAGTAGGAAAGAAAATCCTCACTCCAGAAATGATCAAACCCGGTGCTATTCTTATTAATGTGGGTATGCGAAAAGAAAATGGCAAACTCCGAGGTGATTATGATGAAAAAGAAGTTGATTCAATTGCAAGTTCCTATACACCAACTCCTGGAGGAATTGGGCCTCTCGACGTCCTCTATCTCTACAAAAATCTTGTAGACGCTGCAAAGATGCAAAAGTGGAAGTAACCTCAATTTGAATATTAATAATGAATATATATGTCCTCTTCGGTCAGACCGCTACAGGCAAAACTGCAAAAGCGCTTGAGCTCGTCGATCAACACAATGGTGAAATCGTCAACTTCGACTCACGCCAACTGTATGAAAAGCTCGATATTGTAACGGGAAAAGATAGGCCAACTGATCCTAAATATAAAATCTGGCTCTATGACTTGGCTGATCCAAAAAATACATTTTCATCGTCAGAATTCGTTGCCTCAGCAGAACCAGTACTTATCGATATTCTCTCCCGTGGAAAAACGCCCATTCTTGTTGGGGGGACCGGATTTTATCTCTATCATCTTCTCTATGGCGTCCCTCAAATTTCAGTACCCGAAAACTGGCCACTCCGAAACAAACTCAATTTAAACTCCGTAGAAGAGCTCACCTCATTATTGAAAGAAAAAAATAGGCAGCTATATGAAGAGATGAACGAAAGTGACAGGATGAACCCTCGCCGTTTAATCAGACGTATCGAAATAGCCTTTGCTGGCGGGACAATACCCAAGCAGCCAACCAAGGAGACGCTTTCCGACCGCCTTGCACACCTCGGAGGTGTGCAGAATGGCCCGATCAAATTCACTTATCTTCCTTTCTTTCATACCGACTCGGAGAAGACAAGAGATATTATTCGTACGCGAGTGATGAAGCGCCTTGAAGAAGGAGCGATTGAGGAGACACAAAAGCTTCTCGACGCGGGATATAAACCGACAGATCCCGGGCTCAATGCAATTGGCTATCAACAAATTATTGCGTATATAAAAGATGAGATGACAAGAGATCAGATGATTGAACTGTGGATTACCAGAGAAATCCAATATGCAAAGCGCCAGAAGACTTTCTTCAAGAAATACTTTCCACTTTAGTATTTCTATACATAAGTGCAGGAATTGTTGCAAAAATGGCAAACATCGAAGCAGCATAAAACGCATTTACAATGCCAAAGGTATCGGAGAGAAAACCTAAGAATAGTGGTGCAGTCGTTGATGCTATCCCAACAAATGCCGCGTTCAGTGAAAATGCTTTTTCATATCTTCCATGATGATCTACCGATTCCGAAACCATTGTTGTAAGAATGGGCACAGTGCCTTTGGTAAATATCCCCAAAATAATTGAAGAGATAATAATAAGGGGAATATTATTGCTTATGGCAAGAATAATAATGAAGAGAGCCATCAGATATTCGGAGATGATAAAAACTTTTGCATTCCCTAGTCTGTCGACAAGACGTCCAAGAAATACTTTGCCAAACATATTTCCCAGAAAAAAAGTTGATGTCAACGCACCTAAATAGATTGGAGCAACCCCTCTTTTAAGCAGCAGAAAGGGAAGAAATATAAAAAGTGAGCCGCTTGCAAATGTATCTAAAATAAAGCTTGATGTAGCAAGGAGAAATCGCTTATTCTTTACTATTTCTCTAAATGAAGGCCCCGAGCCAACTTGCTCATTCAAAGAGTTGGCTGGATTCCGCTTTCTATACGAAAAAATAACATAAAGAACGATAAAGACAAGTGCTACGAGCAAGGAAATGAAAAATGCGGTTTGCCGCCATCCAATTAAAACAATGACAAATGTGGCTACTGTAGAAACGCCAATTCTCCCCAGTTCAGCAAGAGCAGTAAAATTTCCAAGCTGTGTACCTCTTTCTTCCTTGGAAAACATCTTAGAGACTATTGCAAAAGCTACGGAGTGAAACATCCCAAATCCTACTCCAGCAAGAACAAATGCAATAACAACTGTGAAATAGAGTGATGATATTGAAGCAAGAAAATATCCTACCGCATAAAATATCATCAGAAGAATAAGAAGCCTAAATCCACCAATTTTTGTAGCTATTATTCCAGCAGGAATTGCCAGAAAAATCTCCAGGCTGTTCATAGCAGTCCCAAGGAGGCCAACTTTAGTTAGATTTATCGAGAGATCTTTGGCGATAAAGGGGAGAAATAAAAGCAAACTCGCCTTAAATCCATCGTTTAAGATGTGGAGCGTGTTTATTGCAATTGCTTCCTTTTTTAGCTTCATTCGTATAGTATACCTCACGCACGCTGAGGGTATATTGTAAAATATCAATATCATGACATTACGAAAAAAGGGGGCTTTCATTGGCGTTCTTATCGGTGGAATTATTTTGCGTTATCTTGCATCATTTATCGGAAGTAATTATGATCTTGAGTCGTATCAAATAGTGGGAGCTATTATGTCGGTAGGGAAAAATGTATATGCTGAAACTGTAAGGTACAACTACGGGCCACTCTGGGCACTACTACTCGGAGGATATACATTAATTGCTTCCCAGTTTGCAAATGTAAATCTTGTTTATCGCCTCCTTATAGTCACAACGCTTATAGCAGGGGATAGTGCAATTTATATTTGGATTAAGAAAATGTTTGGGAATAAGTCGGCTTATTGGTTTTTCTTAAATCCCATTTCCATTTATATTACTGGGTATCACAACCAGTTTGATACAATTGCAATCGCTTTTGCCCTGTATGCGAGTTCGTATCTTTTTTCAAAAAAGAGGTCATTGACCATAATGGGTATTTTACTTCTTGGGCTTTCTATTGCGATAAAGCATGTATTTATATTTTATCCCCTCTGGCTTTTTCTGCGAAGTAAAAATAGCAAAGAAAGAATCATATCATGTATTCCGATAGTGTTATTTATCTTATCTTTTATCCCATTCATCTTTGCAAAGGGTGCGGTTGAGGGGATATGGAATAACGTACTCAGCTACAAAAATTCAATTTCGCTTTATCCATTTATTCCTGGAACAATAGTGAGACCATTTCTTATGTTGCTCCCTATGTGTCTTGGAGCCTATTGTGCCAGGAATGAAAAGCCCACAAACAGCATTCTTCTCTATTTATTGCTCGTTGTCGCCATCTCGCCGATTGCGGCAGGCCAATATTTTATCATCCCGCTTGCTGCATTTGCAGCTTTTAGCATTCCTGCTGGAATCCTTTTTTCCCTGGTTGCAGCACTTGCACTATTATTCGAAATGCGCGCTTTCTCTTTTATCTCGATACTAGCATTCGCTCTGTGTTGGTTGCCACTTCTTACCTATTCATTCAAACGTATACGTAAGATTACAAATATATTTATTTTCTCAGCGATTGGGCTCCTATTTTTATACTGCTCATTTCTCATCATGACAAGCGGCATACAAATTATGAAGGGACAAAAAAAAGAGTTTTATATTATGCGAGTGCTGCATCCAGCCTGGCGTGTTTTTCCTTCCCAGATAAGAAAGCCTCTACACATTGTTAATACTGCAACCATTAGTGGACAAATAGAGGCACAAAGCGACAATTTAGGTTTTATTACCGTTCCTTATTTATTAGTAAACCCCAGTAAAGATTTTTTTAAACGAGGATACACCATTCAATTAAAAGCTCAAGAACTGAGCAATACAAGTGCCTCATATTCAGAAACCCGAAAGATAGAAGGCGGGCTCACACAAGATGGCATACTGTTGGGTATGCCAATACTGTCCCATTCTTCAGGAAAACGCTTTGCTATCTCAGTTTCATCAAGTATTCAAAAGGGGCCAGATTTTATTACCATTGATCCTTTTGCATTTGTGCAGACTCGCTATTTTCTCACTCGCTCGCACGTGTTGGTACCATCATTTTTCCCACAATTTATTTGGAATAAGATATTTTATTTTTTTTCACTTAAAGAATCCTGGAGGTTTTGCATACAGCTATATTTATTTTTCTGGGCACTCCTTAGTAGTATTTGGTTAATAAAAAATAGTAAAACACATAACGAGTAATTATATTTGTGTTCTTTTTTTCCTACTTGCCCTATAGTATAAATACTGGTATACTATCCCCCTCATATGGGAAGAATTGAAGAATCTTATGGCGCGGCATTCTACCGCGAGGAAAATGAACGAAATGCACAAGGTGGATACGAAAAACGTGTTCGCCTGATCGAAAGCTTGCAAGCTGATTCTCGTATATATGCAAAACATACGCCAGAGTATTGGAAGAGAGTCATCGATATCACCTATACACTTGAAGCATTTAAAGCAGCCTCACTTGAAACTGATGAAATATCGCCAAAGAATGTACAAAAAATGAACGGCCTTCTTACGATGCTTACCTTCGGCCTCGGCCAGACGCCATGGCTTCTTGTGTTAGAAGCAGATGAACATCGTACTGCTATTGAGGCTGCAAGCTTGGTGATGGACCGCCACTATGATGAACAAGGCCAGCCAACTCACGTTGAATCTCTTGAAAGCCCTGCCCTTATTCATCTTTCCTCCACACAAGCGCCACAAAATGTTGTTCATATGATGAGTATTGTTCACAGGATCCTTGATCGAAGAATGACACGCGTTACCTTAGAAGGTGGCATAAGAACCGACTATGCAACAAACAACAACGGGTGTTTCCCCCATATCGTAGCGTTTGGAGGAACTCATACGGGAGAGCTTGCTGCAGGAAGACTTCTTCGCGGAGAATACAAATCGGTTTTGTCTACAAGAAGATAATAGAATTATTTCTGTTTATTGAAGAGCTTCATAAACGCATCCTTTGGAATCTCGACTTTTCCCACTGCCTTCATCTGTTTCTTTCCTTCTTTTTGTTTTTCAAGTAGTTTATTCTTTCGTCCAACGTCTCCAGCGCCTACCACTTTACTGTTATGGATAAGGACATTCTTACGGAACGGAGATATTCGTTCAGATGCTATGATTTTGCCTTTGTAGCGGGCCTGAATCTTCACATCATACTGTTGACGAGGAATAAGATCTTTTAGGCGTTTTGTGAGAAACTGGGCCTTTTCTTGGGCACGCTCAGTGACCACAATTTCAGAAAACTCATCTATTGGGTCGTTATTAATAAGAAGTTCCATTTTATTTGCATCGGCATATTCATACCGAAGAAGCTCCCAATCAAGTGATGCATAGCCGCTTGTTGCACTTTTGAGTCGATCGAAAAAGTCTGTGATAAGCTCGGCAAGTGGCATTTCGTAGGTGAGTGCGATTTGATTCGTATTATCCATAGTAATGAATTTTGCGCGGTGTTCCTCACATACTTTCATGACGGCCCCTGTATAGCTATCCGGTGTATAGATAAATATCTTTACAATCGGTTCAAAAAATCTTCCATCTTCTATTTTAAATTCAACTTGGGGGGGAGTGAGGACAAGGCTGAGCTCATATTCTCGCTCAAGTCGTTCGCGGACAACATCAGCGTGAAGTAGTCCCAGAAATCCTACACGAAAACCTGCGCCAAGAGCTGTGCTATAGATACCGCTAAAATCAAGGGCACTATCTGTCAGATACAATTTCTCAAGAGCCTTTTTAAAATTTAAATAGTCGACAGCTTCTGTTGGGAAAATACTTGCATACACCATAGGTTTTACTTTTTTATATCCCGGAAGAGGAGGCGCATCGTCTTTTGGCAGTTGCATGGTGTCTCCAATTTCGATTGCATGAATATCTTTTAAATTGGTTGCCACGTATCCAATCTCTCCATTATGAAGCTCGTCAGTGGCCGTCAGATCGGGACGAAACATGCCAACTTCTGAAACAATAAAATTATTTTGTGAATGCCCCATGCGTACGGTCAGCCCTCTTTTTAGTGATCCATTAAATACACGGACAAATGCGATGACGCCTTTATAGGTGTCGTAATAAGAATCAAAAATAAGTGCTTGGAGCTTATATCCCGATGCTTGAAGCTTTTTCTGATCACTGTCAATGTCGGATGCCTCAAGCTGCGTATTGTGAGTAGCTAGATTGGGGCCAGGAATTTTTTCAATCACTGCATCAAGCACTGCTGGCACGCCCATTCCTGTTTTTGCCGATATTTCATAAATCTCATCTGCTCGTACACCTAAAAAGTCGATTATCTGCTTCTTCGTTTTTTCAATCTCCGCTCCCTGCATATCGATCTTATTGATGACAGGGATAATGACAAGATTCTTATCGAGCGCTTTATATGCATTTGCGATTGTCTGCGCTTGTATTCCTTGAGTACAGTCGACAAGGAGAATCACCCCATCGACACAAGCAAGTGTGCGGTCTACTTCGTAGGAAAAATCAACGTGCCCTGGAGTATCAATAAGATTGAGAATATAATCCTGATATCTCATCCTCACTGGAGCGAGCTTTATCGTAATGCCGCGCTCGCGGGATACGGGGTTGCGATCAAGCATCTGCTCTTCGTGCTTTCCCGCGCTGACGACTCCTGTCAGCTCCAATAGACGATCAGCAAGAGTACTCTTGCCATGATCTACATGCGCGATAATTGCGAAATTGCGGATTGAAGACATATCTTTACTTTTTAATTTGAAATTAAAAATTCCAAATTTACTTACACCTCAATAATCTTAATGCTCGATGTCTTTCCTTTTTTCATCCACTCATCTCCATGAATGACGATCATGAGCTGCCCCCCAGTCACTCGTTTTTCTTTTTTCAAATACTCAACGATACTTTGTATTCCTGCATAGCTTATGAGATCTTTTGAGTATGGTTCAAAATGCGAAAGTGGCTCAACAGCATAATCAAGCATCATCATGTCTGCCTCTTTGCTGTTTGGAACAAGTGCATAAATGGGGACTCCCGGGCGATAGCGAGAAAGCATACGCACTGTCTTTCCTGTTGCGGTAAAGACAATAAATCCTCCGAATCCTCGTTTATTTTTTTCACAGTTTTTGTACATGCTGTATGCCGCGTCACACAAAAGGCCTTCATTGTCGGTTCGATCAAACTTGAATAGGTCTCGAATATCTTCATTAAAACGAAGCTCGTTTGATTCGATGATCTGTCTCATCATTTTCACTGTTTCAAGAGGATATTTTCCAGAAGCACTTTCTCCCGAAAGCATTACTGCATCGGTGTGATCAAATGTTGCGTTTGCGACGTCAGATACCTCTGCACGAGTTGGGAATGGGTTGTCGACCATCGTCTGTAACATCTGGGTTGCTGTGATGACGGGGATTCCTTTTTCAATACATTTTCTGATAATCACTTTCTGCCAATAGGGAACTTCCTCAAGGGGAAGTTCTATTCCAAGATCTCCTCGAGCGACCATGATGCCGTCCGATGCTTCAATGATCTCATCCAAATTATCTATTGCAGATTTCGCTTCGATTTTTGAGATGACTTTTGCGACAACTTTATATTTTGCCATTTCTTCAAGCGTTGTCTCAACATCTTTTGCAGAACGTGCATAAGAAAGGGCGATATAATCAATCTCTGCTCTCTGAGCCATTTTGAGTCCTTCAAAATCTCTATCAACGAGTACTGGGAAAGGGAAGTTGGCCCCAGGAATGCGAAGCGATTTTCTATTTTTGAGGAATCCTGCACGATTACATTTAAGGATTACTTCTGGCTTCACTTCCAGGACAGTAAATGTAAAAGCGCCATCATCTGCAAGAAGATGTTGGCCAACTTTTAAGAATTCAAAAAGATCTGGATGTGAGCACGAAAATCCTTTTTTCTTTTCGGAAAATGCCGATTCGCCAAGGACGACATGCTCGCCTATTTCTACCTGGATACCTTCGCCTGGCATATTGATGCGAATCTCTGGGCCTTGCAGATCAAGAAGAGTACCAACATGTTTGCCCATTCTTTTTGCAACTTTTTTTACGCGGTGAATACGCTCTGCATGCCAATCGATTGTCGAATGTTTAAAATTGAAACGGAAGACATCGACACCGCTTAAAATAAGGGCCTCTATCTGTTCTTCAGAATCCGATACGGGGCCGATTGTTGCGACGATCTTTGTGAGCTTATTCATATGGGACATTATACAAGAAATATAGGTGATAAATCGAGGATAGAAGGCGCTTATTTCACCTGCATTTGATGAATAGGTTGACCAAGATGTATTCGTTTAATTGCTTCAGCAAGCACTGGTGCAATTGAGACGACTTCAATGAGGGGATCGTTTCTAATTGCTTGTGGCAAATCTATTGTATCGGTGACATATACTTTTCTTATCCCTGCTCGTCTCATTCGCTCCATTGCACTTATATCATCTTTTGTGAGAAAAAATCCATGAGCAACGGCGACACTTACGCTCCCCGCTCCTTTTGCACGCGCAATGATAGTTGCATTTTCAATTGACTCTCCTGAAGCAAGAATATCATCTACGATGACAACATCTTTATTTTCAACGCTCCCAAGAATATCAAATGTCTCAGCTTTGCCATCTTTCCTTTCTTTAAAAGCGATAGCGATTCCAGCACCATGTAATAATTCATTATATTTCTTTGCACGTTTTGCTCCCCCAAAATCAGGAGATAAAATGACGGTATTTTCTACAGGAATTCTCTCTCTTAATCTTGGGATCAATACGTCGCCAGCATGAAGATTGTCGAATGGACTATTTGTAAATCCTTGCTCTGCGTCTGCATGCACATCACACACGACTAACCTATCTGCTCCTCTATCAAATATTTGGTCGATAATAACCTTTGCGCTTATCGATTCACGCGGAGCATTTGGATTCTGTTGATCTGTCTGTCTTTCTTGACGAGAAAACGGAAGATAGGGGACAACTGCATTGAGCTCACTTGCTGAAGCTCGCTTTGCTGCGTCCAACATAAAACAAAGTTCGAGGTGAAAACGGCTTGGATCTGGTGGGCCTCCTGGTTGGATTATGTAGACATCTTTTCTTCGTACAGACTCCATTATTTTTGGAAGATATTCCCCGCCATCAAAATTCTTGATGACCTGTTCACTTGTATAGCCTAGCAAACTAGCCACATCCATTGCAAGCTGAGGATGCGCAGTGCCTGTAAGGATGCGCAGTCCGTCCATTTCATGAACAACACTGAGATTTCTACGACGCATCATCTCGCCATATCCACTCCTCATCCATCGTTTCTCAGCCATATGCGGGATATAGTATCAAATTACGAAAGATTATACAAGTTTTGCCTATCTGACAGCCTAATTTACGTTCCCTCTTTCCAGCTTGCAAGATATTCTTTTTGTTCAGCGGTGAGCCGATCGATCGCAACGCCCTCGCTTTGGAGCTTGATTCGTGCGATTTCTTGGTCTACTGCCTCAGGAAGCGCAATGACTTTATTTTCGAATTTTCCCTTATTTTTCCACATATATTCAGCTCCCAAAGCTTGCCCTGCAAAGCTCATGTCCATGACGCTTGCTGGATGTCCTTCAGCGCTTCCCAAATTTACCAGTCGCCCTTCAGCAAGAAGATAAATCTTTTTCTTGCCAACAGTATATTCTTCTACAAATGGGCGCACATTGCGGACACCCTTCGCCATTTTTTTCAATGCAATTTTATTTATCTCTACATCGAAATGTCCCGAGTTTGCAAGAACGATACCATCTTTTGCGACTTTAAGATGAGCTGCATCAATGACATGTTTGTCTCCCGTTACGGTGACGATGATATCCGCTTGCGCGATTGCTTCCATAAGAGGCATTACTCTGTAGCCATCCATTCGAGCTTCAAGCGCTTTTACTGCATCCACTTCACAGACAATGACCTGTGCTCCCATGCCATGTGCTCGAGAAGCTAGGCCACGTCCACACCATCCATATCCTACGACGACAAATGTCTTGCCCGCAAGAAGAATATTTGTTGCGCGGATAACGCCGTCCAATGTCGATTGGCCCGTACCATATCTATTATCAAATAAATGTTTGGTGAGATTATCGTTCACTGCAAGGACAGGGATTTTCAATGCGTTGTCTTTTTCCATTGCACGCAATCGGATCACGCCCGTTGTCGTCTCTTCGTTTGATCCAACCACCCCCGCAAGAAGCTCTTTTCGAGTTGTATGCAACAGGCCGACAAGATCTGCCCCATCGTCCATCGTCAAGTTTGGCTTCATATCAAGGACTGCGTTTAAATGTTTGAAGTATGTTTTATTATCTTCGCCTTTTATTGCAAATGTTGGAATACCATATTCCTTGACGAGCCCTGCCGCAACCGCATCATTTGTCGAGAGAGGATTGCTTGCAGCAAGAAATACATTTGCTCCTCCGGCTTTAAGAGTCCGCATAAGATTTGCTGTTTCGCTGGTGACATGCAGACATGCAGCGAGAGTCACACCTTTCAGAGGTTTTTCCTTTTCAAATCTTTTTCTGATAAGCGTGAGGACTGGCATCTGCCAATCTGCCCATTCGATTAACTGTTTTCCAAGGCTTGCAAGTTTGAGATCTTTTACATCGTAATTCATATTTTTGTATGTGTCATTTCGGGCTGTGTCCCGAACTTTGATGACGAATGCTAAGAATTAATAAATTAAAAATACCAAACCTGTTGTTTAGAATTTCTAATTTATTATTGTTAGGATTTTTTGATTGTATTTGCTACAACGCGCATCCTCTCCGTTATTTTTTTCTCATCTGTCTGATATTCTACAGTCCCCACATTCTCGACAGCAAAGCTTGCCATCACATTCCCCATGACAAGACATTCCTCAATCGGTTTACAAGCTGCAAGCGCCCCAACAAACCCACCGCGCCACGCATCTCCGGCGCCGGTCGGATCAACGACCTTGCGGACTTTGAATGATTTGACCTTCAAAGTGGTTCGAACATCCGCTTGTCCATCATAGCGCACTCCTTTTTCCCCCAAAGTTGTAATGACGTTTATTCCTTTTTCCACCATTCCCGCAACAGTCATCCCAAGCCTTTTTTCAATCATCGCAATTTCATAATCGTTGCCGACGACATAGGATGCGTTCAGCACTCCTTTTTTAAGCAGATCATCTCGAATCCAAGTAAGCGTCATTCCAGGATCAAACATATAGGGAAGCTTGTTGTTAATCGCGTATCGAAGCGTTGTCGAAAACGGTTTCTCATGCGTTGCAGAGAGTATCCAGAAATCATTTTTCCCATTCTCAACCTTGGTAAATGAATGCTTAGGAATAAGTGCAGAAGCTCCATAATAAAACCCCCATATTTGATTATCGTTCATATCGGTAATCACTTTCCCTGTAGCGGTATAGAGCTTTTCATCTTTTTGGACAAAGGTCGTATTGATATTATTTTTTTTGAAAAAATTCAAAAGATCGTCTCCGTCTTTTCCCACAGATGCAACGGGAAAGATGGTATAGGCGTTTCCCTTATGAAGGGATTTGTAATACGTTTGCGTATTTCTCAACGCATATGAAATATTAGTTGCAATACCTCCTAAATGTTTTGCCAGATCCGTTACGACAAACGAGACATTTATCTGATGAAGTTTTTCTGGATGAAAGTAGTCTTTAAAGTGATTGGGGAAATCCATGATATCGTCATATGCAACAGAGCCCGATACATAAATATCCCTATTGTTAGTCTTATCTTGAGCATGTCGTTGGATCATGTGCGATCCATTGTATCAGAATTTAAAACATTTGGGCCCCTTATATCATATAATGTGAACAAATAATGAAAAAAATAATTCCCCTTTCCCGCCCGTTCATTGGGTCGGCAGAAAGAAAAGCGGTCATACAGATTCTGCAATCAGGAAAGCTCGCACAAGGGGAGAAAGTTGCTGAGCTGGAAAATAAATTCAAGCACTTGTGTGACACAAGCTATGCGATCGCGACAAATAATGGCACTTCAGCCCTTCATACCGCTCTCCATGCAGTTGGCATCAAGCCAGGGGACGAAGTGATCACGACTCCCTTTACATTCATCGCCACAGTAAATTCAATCCTTATGATGGGGGCGCGTCCTGTGTTTGTAGATATAGATGAAAACACCTATGCCATCGACCCACACAAAATAGAAGCTGCAATCACGCATAAAACAAAAGCAATTCTTGCAGTAGACCTGTATGGGCAACCAGCAGACTATGATGCTATCAATACCATTGCAAAAAAATATCATCTTCCGGTTATTGAAGATGCTGCCCAGTCCATAGGGGCAACATATAAAAAAAAGCAGGCAGGCAATCTTGCAGATATTTCTTGTTTCTCGCTCTATGCCACGAAAAACATCATGTGCGGGGAAGGGGGAATGATCACGACAAACAATAAAAAATATTATAAAAACGCTCATCTCTTTCGACAACATGGAGAAGTGGAAGACACACGATTTGTGTATGATGGGCTCGGATACAACTATCGGATGATGGACCTGCAGGCGGGGATTGCGCTTGCTCAATTTGAAAGGCTTGATCGCATAACAAATAAACGGCTCAAGATCGCAAAAAAATATCACCAAGAACTCGCGGGTATCTCTGGATTAGTCTTGCCATATGTCCAAAAAAATGCAACTCATGTCTATCATCAATTTACCATTCGAATAACGAGCGAGTTTAAGACAACTAGAGAGCAATTCATCGCCTATTTAGGAAAGAAAGGAATTGGGGTCGGCGTCTACTATCCCGCCCCGCTCCATCTCGTGCCGCATATCGCACGCTATGGATATAAAAAAGACGATTTTCCTATTAGCGAGCTTGCCTCCCTGCAAGTGCTCTCTATCCCCGTTCACCCGCTCGTATCAGAAGAAGAGATCGATTATATTATTGATTGCATCAAATCATATTGAATAGATGAAAAAATATAAGGTAGGCATTATCGGGTGCGGAGCAGTATTGAGCAAACATCATGATGCAATGCAGGCAAACGCCAAGCAGTTTGAGCTGGTGGCTGTGTGCGATATCGATGCAAAAAAATCGGCAGACATAGCGAAGAAATATGGGGCCATTGGATTCTCCGATTACAAAAAAATGCTTCTTGAAATGAAGGGTAACATAAATCTCATTGTCGTCGCATCTCCCAACGGATATCACTATCAACAGGCCATCGATGCGCTCTCTGCTGGATATGATATTTTGATAGAAAAACCAGTCGATTTTTCTCATGAGCGAGTAATGAAAATTGCAGACTTGGCAGATCGCCTCAAAAGAAACGCCTATGCAGTGCTCCAGACAAGATATAGCCCTCAAGTACTCTTGCTGAGGGCGGTATTAGAAAAAAAATTATTGGGAGAGATACGGTCTGTCAGCCTTATCCAACGATGGCAACGCCCCGCTTCATATTTTAATTCATGGAGAGTAGACCGGAAGATAGGCGGGAGGACTCTTTTTGAGGTGGGGATCCACTATCTCGATATCATCCACTCTCTCTTTGGCATGCCGACAGTCTTGTCGAGCGCTATGTTCAACAACAAACATAAGAATATTCCCATTGAAGACACTATTTTTTCGCTTGTGCAGTATCCAAGCAGTGCATCGGGCTCTATTGAGGTGACAATTGCCGCAGAGCCCACCAATCTTGAATCCTCCATTTCGGTGATGGGGAGCAACGGATATATCAAAATTGAAGGGAAGGAGCTTGATACGATTTCGCAAGTGAGCTTTTTGCGACAGAGCAGCACATCAGCATATGTAAAACTAGGAAAAAAATATAGAATGCCCAGAATTTCAAACCATTGCCGCCTCTATGCGGCGCTAGGCAGGGGAGACGGAATTAAGGTGCGAGACGCAATAGGCTCGACAGCATTTATTGAGGAGATTTATAAAAAAGAAGTAAGGAGCTAAATCGTCCATTTTGAATGGAAAACCACTTCACGGTAATAGTTTTGCTATAATTGTGCACATGGACAAAAACGCTTCCCATTTTCTTTCTCTCATTGTCCCTGTCTATCGTCAAGAAAAAACAATAGTAAAAAATCTCACTCTTATTAAAGAAGCGCTCGACGCCATCCGCTACGATTATGAAATCGTCGCAGTCATCGATGGAAAAATAGATGGTTCATTTGAAAAAATAAAGGAAGCAAAAATTCCCAAAGTAAAATGCCTTTTCTATAGTGAAAATAGAGGGAAATCCTTCGCCATTCGATTAGGCATGCACGAGGCAAAAGGAGACTATGTCATGTTTATGGACTCTGGAATGGAAATAGACACAAGCGGCATTTCTATGCTTATGGAACATATGGAATGGTATGACGCGGATATCATCGTTGGCAGCAAACGCCACCCTGCGTCTCAAGTAAAGTATTCTCTTACTCGTAAAATATTGAGCTACGGATATTATCTTTTTGTAAAACTCCTCTTTGGAGTGGGAGTGCGAGACACTCAAGCTGGTATCAAGATTTATAGAAAACAAGTTATCGAAAAGATTTTACCACGCCTGGTAGAAAAGAAATTTGCAGGAGATTTGGAAGTATTGGTCGTTGCCAACTCTCTTGGATTCAACCGAATCTATGAAGCACCAATTAAACTCAGCTATGATCTAAGCGGTGTCACTAATGCGGCAACGCTTAAATCAATCTTTTATATCTTCATTGATACTCTTGCCATTTTCTACAGAGCCTTTATCTTGAAATACTATTCAAGTCCTCATCAACGTCTTATACTACCATCAGATTTAATTATTTCTGATTATTAAATGATAAATAAACCATTCATTTCTGTTCTTATGCCGGCGTATAATGCAGAAAAATATATTGCAGAAGCAATAGAAAGTATTCTCGCACAAACATTTAAAGATTTTGAATTTATCATAGTCGACGACGCTTCAACCGATGACACATGGAAGATTATTCAAGACTATGCAAAGAAAGATAAGAGAATTGTTACTCTTCAAAACAATTCTAATCAAAAAATATGTAAGACGTTGAATAGAGGAATAGACATTGTTAAAGGAAAATATATTGTGCGAATGGATGCAGACGATTGGTCCTTTCCAGATCGAATTCAAAAACAATATGAATATATGGAGGCTCATCGAGATGTAGTCATTAGCGGAGGAACAATGATTGTGTGTGATGAAAAATTAGTGCCCATCTCAAAAAGAACATACTCTCAAAATGATAATGATCTCAAAAAATTGATTCTAAGATTTAGCCCCTTTTCTCATCCCTCAGTTATTATTGAAACAGAAATAATAAAAAAAATTGGAGGCTATAACATGCTATATGCAGAGGATATAGAACTTTATCTCAAACTTGGAGAATATGGAAAGTTTGGCAATACTAGTGACACTCTAATTAAATATCGAGATATACCTTCTTCAATGACAAATACCAAGCTTAAAATTACCGAGTTGCACACTCTTCAATTACGTCTACGTGCAGTAAAAAAACTGGGTTATTCTTTTACATTTTTTGATTTGATATATAATATCCTTCAACTGGTATCTATTTATATTTTCCCAACCCAAATGAAAATATTTATTTTTAATATATTAAGAAATAAGTCCATATGAAAAAAACATCAAAAATTTATGTGGCAGGAGGGCAGAGTGGACTTGTTGGAACTGCGATTGTTCGAAATCTCCAAAAAAAAAGTTATGAAAATATCATAATAAGAACACGAAAAGAGTTGGATTTGATGAATAAGGAACAAGTAGAGGAGTTTTTCGCAAAAGAAAGGCCAGAATATGTGTTCCTAGCTGCTGCTCTGGTTGGAGGAATACTCGCTAACCAATCTAGGAAAGCAGACTTTATATATCAAAATTTAGAGGTACAAAATAATGTTATTTACTCTGCTTGGAAATATAAAGCAAAGAAGCTTCTATTCTTGGGAAGTTCATGTATATATCCAAAATTAGCTAAGCAGCCGATTAAAGAGGAATATTTCCTGACGGGGCCTCTTGAAGAAACGAATGATGCGTATGCTGTGGCAAAAATAGCAGGTATAAAAATGTGTCAATCTTTTAATGATCAGTTTGGTACAAATTTTATCTCTGCAATGCCAACTAATCTCTATGGACCGAACGATAATTATGATCTTCTAACATCTCATGTTCTACCCGCTCTTATTCGCAAATTCCATGATGCAAAGGTTGGAAATAAAACAAAGGTTACTCTGTGGGGTACTGGGTCTGCATATCGTGAATTTCTCCATGTAGATGACATGGCTGATGCATGCGTGTTTCTTATGGAAAAGTATAATAGCGGAGATATTATTAATATCGGTACAGGCAAGGACCTCAAAATCAAAGAACTTGCCCAACTAGTGAAAAAGACAACTGGGTTTAAGGGAAAGATCGCTTGGGACTCGAGTAAACCAAATGGCACTCCCAAAAAACAACTTGATGTGTCTAAACTTTTTGCACTTGGTTGGAAACCAACGATAAAGCTGGAAGAGGGGATAGAACAAGAATATAAATGGTTTGTGGAGAATAAAACATGATCATTATCAACCTCACAGGTGGACTTGGCAATCAGATGTTTCAATATGCATTTGGAAGATATCTTTCCTTCAAGCATAAGTCAGATTTAAAATATCACTATACTAATGCTCTTTTTAACACGCAACGCAGCTTTGCACTTGAAGTATTTAACATTCATGCAACAGAGGCAACAAGTGAAGATCTGAGAAAACTGGGAGTTGTGCAAAACAGATATGTAAACCGCGTTTTATATCTTCTCGACGAACGCTATAAAATCCAATTGAATAAAAACATTATCACTCAACATCCTCCATATGTTTTTGATGAATCTCTACGAAATACACAAGATAATAAATATGTCCAGGGTTTTTTTACTGATGAACGCTATTTCAAAGGAGTAGAAGATATGCTTAGAAAAGAATTCACTCCAAAAGACCCTCTTGATAAAAAAAATGAAAAGATAACCGATGAAATAAAACAGGTAAATTCTGTAAGTATTCATGTGAGAAGGGGGGACTACATTACGAATAAAGCTAATGCAAAAAGTTTGGGTTTTCTGGGTTTAGAATACTATAAAAACGCTATTAACAAAATAAATAATTCCGTTCAAAATCCATATTTTTATGTTTTTTCTGATGATATCGACTGGTGCAAATCAAACTTAGCTACTCTTGCAAGTAACATTATATTTATTAATCACAATACTGGAAAAAATTCCTATAAAGACCTCTTTTTGATGAGTACTTGTAAACAAAACATAATAGCAAACAGTACTTTTAGTTGGTGGGGCAGTTGGTTGAATACGAATTCAAAAAATACATCGTTACCACCGAAAATTCAAATTTGTCAAATATAAAGCTTAATTAATTTTTTTATATCCTTATGGAACATATAATAAATGCTGTGCTGAAAAGTAATGATTTGAATTATGGGTACTATGGTTCAAATGCTTTTTTTCTTAAAAGATGGCTTTGGTGGAATAGATTAAAACTGGCAAATAAATTGTATTCTAAACATTCCTCACACATAGGAACGACTACTTTGCTAGATTTTGGATGTGCGTTTGGATTTTTTTCTGCATATTTATCAAAGAAATTCAAATTCGTATATCTTATTGAGCTAAATAAGAAATATTTAAATCAAGGAGTGAAAATTCATGATAAATTTGGCAATAATAATTATTTAGGTATAACGAATAGCAAGAATAACCCTACTTTTTTTATTAATAAGATTTCTAAAAAGATAAATTTATTTTTATTCTTTGATGTTTTAGAACATATTAAAAATATCGATATCTTTATTGCCAAATTAAGAAAAATATCTGCCCCTAATGCATTTCTATTAATATCTCTACCAACAGAAAATTTTCTATATATGTGGCTAACTAAATTTAAGAAAGAAAAGGATCACTGTAACAGATATTTTGAAATTGAGTCAATATTAAATAAACACGAATATGATCTTATTGAGAAAAAAACGCTATTTTCTTTATTCAATATATATTTATATAAATCCTAATACTCGAATTTTTTCAATATATGTCATTTAATATGAATAAAAAAACAAAATACTATCAATATAAAAATGATATTTTCTATAAGTTAAAGTTTAACTTTATAAAAGGAAAGAATATACTAGATATTGGTTGTGGAGACGGATCAGACTTAAAAATATTTACCGATGAATATAAATTGAAATCTTATGGTATTGATATATATAAACACAAGAATATCAATCCTATTAGACATATTCATTTTAAAATAGGATCTATATATAAAATTCCATTCAGAGAAAATTGTTTTGATTATATATTTTTGCATGATGTACTACATCATATTGATGAAAATAAACAAAGTCTTGAAAATCATATTCGAGCACTTAAAGAGCTGAAGAGAGTAATAAAAAAAAATGGTTACATAATCATTATTGAGGGTAATCGATATAATCCTTTATTCTACCCTCATATGGTATTAATGCAGGGACATAATCATTGGAAACAACGTTATTTTATTCAAACAATCAATACTGTCTTTACTAAGGTTAGATATAAATTTTTTGAATGTCATTTATATCCAGCCAAATTTATATATTTTTGGAAGCTCTACGAAAAGCTAATGGAGACATTTTCTCCAAAACAATTTCTTTCCTACAATTGTGCGATTATTAAGGTTGAAAAAAAGCATTAGTTTATTAAATATGAAAGGTATATTATCGAAGATCTTCGTACCTAAGATCATTGATATTATGGTTATTTTAGCCATTTTGACTATATTGACCACTCCATATTTATTGAATAAAGGAGTACCGTTTTACTACAAATCAGACTTTTCTGCCGACAATACTTATATTATAAATAGGGCAAAAGAAGTATCAAAAGGATGGCTTTTTTCTGGGTGGAATGAATCAAGTTCAAGACCTGAATTTAATTTGTTACCTATTTTTTTTATTCAATTTGTAATATTGCTAAAAGTTTTTATAAGTAATATATGGACTGTCTGGAAATTAATTCAAATACTTCAATTGTTTTTAGCGGGAATTTCATTCTATTTACTTGCTAGATTTTACAGTAAATCTCGCATATCCTCCATACTATCATCCTTAGTCTACTCCACATCTCCTTTCTTTTTTGGAAGGTTGGCAATTCACCCTGGAAGTATATCTTGGATGTATGCTCTCACACCGTTTGTTTTTTTGACCATAGAGACTATTTTATGCATGAAAAAAGTTAAAATTAAGTATTATTTACTTCTAGGCGCACTTATAGGAATTACCTGCTTCACGCATTTTTACTTTGTATATATTAATGGTATTTTTTATATTTTATTTATCATATTAAAATTTTCTTTGAATAAATATTCAATCAACAAAAAATATTTTTTTGGTTTTATATTTGCATTTATAACATCAATCTTCTTTTTTTCTTTTTTAGTTTTTCCTACTTTTTTTGAAAAATTCCCCCAATATAGTGTAGGAAACTATTTTTCTTCTGATCTACTGAGCAGGAAAGTTGAAGGTAATACGGGAGTGTGGTCTGAACAGAATATCTATAAAATATTTGCTCAAGATGACTATGAAATGGTATTGCATGCTAAATCAGTAGGATATGAAAGGGAAGTGAGCATCTTTAAAAATATTTTATTCATATATACATTGCCGCTCATTTTTTCAATATATTTTATGATAAAAAATACAACTAAGAATGTAAATTCACTCATATTTATATTTTTATTTTTACTTTCAGTGGCCTTATCTAATGGGGTATATTTCCCCATAATGAACTTATATGTAATATTTGCGAAATTTCTGCCAGGTTTCGATTTTTTACGAGCAACATCTCGTTTTGAATTGCATACCGCTTTATTTACCTCATTAGTTTTTGGCCTACAATTAACTCAATTGTTTTCATCTAAATATTTTATGAAGGCCCGCAAGTATGTTAAATACTGCATTATATTTTCATTATTTTGTATTTTTTGTATTCTTGCATACACTAATGGATACTTAGGACCTTCTTTCTTGTTGAAAAATAGAGTTACTTTAAATAATTTTAATATTGTCCAGGAGTATTTTAGTAAAATTGATCAAAGTAAGTATAGAGTTGTGGATTTAACTATTGCTCCAGGTTGGTTTGATCAAACATTGAATAATGGATTGAATGGATTTCATTTTGGACAGCAAATGATAAAAGTATATGCAAACTCTTCTAGCCTTAGTAGTCTTCTTTCAGCACATAACATTAAATATATTATTTATTCTCAATTATCATCAAACGAATATATATCAGGAGAAATTAATACTATTGAAAATAATCTTATGAATAATGGTAATTGGAAAAAGAATGTTTTATTAAATTCAAAATCAACTTCACAATTGAATATTAATAAATATCAAAAAGAGATGAACATTGATATATTAGAGAATATTGAACCACTTGCAAAATTTTATACATCTTTAAATAGCCGTGTAGGTGATGCCGATAACTCTAAATTTCACCTGAGCCAGAGTACTGCCACATCGTCACCTCAGATAGATTTTAAACAAACTGGAGCTTCTACATATTATATACATATAAAGAATGCTACAACTCCATTTTACTTAATACAAACAGAGTCTTTTTTTCCCGGCTGGGAGGCTAAATTTGATAATGTTAAAATAAAATCTATCCCTAACGATATTAAAACGCTAAATATCTATTTCATCAATAAAGTTGGTAATTTTAATATTGAAATAAATTATGAAAATACAATTATTCGTAGTGTATCAAATATTATTTCTTTTATGCTTTTTTTAATATTAATAGTTTCTTGGATATTAAATATCTAAAATATGAATAATAAAATTGCTGTTATTATTTTGACATACAATAGATATAGTGAAGTTCTGAGAGCTATTAAAACAGTGATTAATCAGAAGTCGATTGACTATCATATCTTTATTTTCGATAACTGCTCTAAAGTTTCTATCGAAAAACAGCTTAGTACATATAAAAACATTACATATATTAGACACAAAAAAAATATTGGATTTGGAAATAACCTCGGTTTTGCAATAAGGTATGTCAAAAATAAAGGCTATCTATATAGTTTCCTTTTAGGAGATGATGATATGCTTGCCTATGAAAACGTATTAAGCGACATGCATAAATTATTCAAAGATGATTCAAATGTGCACGTTGCTAGAGGTGGGTTTGCACTTTTTGAAATATCTCCTAATTTTATAACACAAATTTTTACATATAAAAATAATGATATTAAAAAAGAATTTGAATCTGAAATTGAAAGGTCTCTCAATTTTAATATTTCTTTTTATTCGGGAATTATGTTTAAAAATGAATTCGTTGATCCGAATTTATGTAAATATGATGATTTTGTAACTCCATTAATTTTACCGCTACTAAAAGTGCTTAAGACAAAGAAATTTAATATTCTGCCAGAAAAAATTACAATTCTGGGAAGTTCTGGGACAGATCAACTTGCCACAAGAATATATAATGAAAGTACCTCAAATACCGAGGCGCTTCAAAGAACACTTAAAATCCTTAAAATTAATTTTACGTTAAAGCCATCAATTTTTGAACTAATTAATTACAAAATATATTCAAGGGATATTTCTTTAATAAAGAAATACTATATGTATTCCATTTCAAATAGAAAATTTATTAATAAAGTTCCATATTTTTTAGTAATGAAATCACCAAAATTAATATTAATATTATTGAAATATTCAATTAAGAAGATGTTGTCATTTAAAATATATTTCATTTTAAAAAAGAAGCATGATTATATCGCTTATTTATGAACAATTTCCCAGTTATAAACAATAATATTATTGTGTTTTGGATCTAATCTTTTCATTTCTCCAACTTCATGCATATGTGTCGCACAATTTGCAACAAGTGCAGTTTTTGTCCCAATTGTTTTATATCCATTCCAGACATGCGGTGGAATTGTTACTAAGTTGTAATTATCTTCTCCAATAAACAGTTCCATGAGTTCTCCTTTTGTTTTTGACCCTTCACGATCATCATACAGCACGAGTTTGATCATCCCTTGTATTACTGCGTAGTTAAGCGTCATTTTCGTATGAAGATGCCACCCCTTTATGACACCTGGATATGCTGTGGAAAAATATATCTCTCCAAATTCTTTGAATATAGGACTATCTTTACGGAGCATATGCATTATTGTGCCTCGCTCATCTGCTATTTTTTTAAGTGGGGTTATTATTACTCCGTCTATCATATGTTTAATGTTGTAAATAATAATTGTAAGTTTGTTGCAAACCTTCTGTCAGACTAAATTTTTGTTTCCATCCAAGAATTTTTTTTGCTTTTTCACTTTCAGTATGCATGTTCATTATTTCATTCTTTGCATATTCTTTATCTCTCATAATAAGGCCTTTCTTATTGCTTATTTCTTCAAGTGTATCAAAAATATCGCTTACTTTTATAGCTGAACTGCCGATATTGAATACATCATATTTACTTTCAGTCATTTTTATATGGCTAAGAGCTAAAATATACGCTTCAATAATATCGCTCACATAGGTATAGCTAAGATTCTGTTCACCTTTGGTAACATGGAATTCTTTTTTTTGAATTAGACTATCTATAAGTAGTTTTACGAGTTTATTATTATCTTTTTCTCCGTATGGGAAAAAAAGCTTTAATGTAAGCGCTTTGAAAGACGAGTCTTGAATTGAATCGATTAGGTTTTTTTCAAACTTTAATTTCGTCGAAGCGTAATAATTAAAAGGCTGAATAGGGGAGTCTTCATTTATTGACTCAGAGGAAGAAGCATATTCAAAACAAGTGCCTGTGTTTATAAAAAAAGTTGACTTATATTTTTTTGCAAATGAAAGGAGTTGAAGAGGAAAGTCTATATTCGTCTTATTCATATTCTCCATTTCTTCAGTAGAATCCTCTTTCCGATAGTATGTTGCAAGATGTATGACGCCGTCGATTGTGCTTTCTTGAAATGTTTTTTCTATTCCGTTTAGTGATGAATCAATATCTATTTTAGAAAATTGAGAAGATAAGCCGCTAATTCTACTCAAATCAGAATTGGGGCGAGTACTAATATATATATTATGTTTAAGACTCAATAGTCTTCTCACCAGATGAGAACCGATAAACCCTGTAGCTCCTGTTACCAGAATATTCATTTGGTTTTCTGTTCTATAAATTCAACAAATACTTTTTTCATATAATCCAATCGTTGTTTATCTATTCCAGGATATACCCCAATCCAAAAAGCGCAGTTCATAATAATGTCAGCATTTACATGTTTTCCAATTACTTTTATTTTCTTTTTTAGTTTAGTATATGCTGGATGACGGAGAAGATTACCAGAAAATACATTTCTTGTCCCCACCTTATGATTTTCAAGATATTCTGTTAGTTCTGTGCGTGTAAATGGTGCTTTACTTTTTACGATAATCGGGAAACCAAAATAAGAAGGATTAATGTTTTTATCTTCTTTCATTAGCTGAAAATAGGCAGGATATTTACTGAAAAATACATACAGTTCATTATAATTTTTTCTGCGTGTATCAAGGAACGTTGGGAATTTTTTAAGTTGTGCAACTCCTATAGCTGCTTGGAAGTCTGTGAGTTTTACGTTATATCCAATTTGAGAATAAATAAATTTATGATCATAACCAAAGGGAAGCTCTCCCATTTTCCATTTAAACCTTTTTCCACATGTTCCATCTTTTCCCGTGTCACACCAACAATCGCGTCCCCAATCTCGAAACTGCCGAATAGAACGATGAATAAGAGAGTTATTGGTCACTACTGCGCCACCTTCACCCATTGTTATTTGGTGAGCGGGGTAGAAGCTATAGGTGGCAATGTCACCAAAAGTGCCTACAAGTTGGCCATTATATGTTGATCCTAAAGCATCACAACAATCCTCAATGAGCCATAAATTGTATTTTTTACATAAATCTACTATTTTTTGTAAATCAAAGGGGCGTCCGAGAGTATGAGCAATCATAACAAGTTTAGTTTTTTTTGTGATCGATTTCTCAATTTGTGAGACGTCGATATTGAGCGTATTCAATTCTGCATCAATAAATATTGGTTTAAGTCCATGCATTATGCCTGGGTTTACTGTAGTTGGAAAGGCGACAGAGGTAGTAATAAATTCATCTCCTGGTTTCAAAGCACGGTCTCCAAATACTGTTGAAGTAAGAGAAGCGAGCGCAATTAGATTTGCAGAAGAACCGGAATTTACAAGAGATACATAGTGCATCCCAAGGTACTTTTTAAAATCTCTTTCAAACTGTTTTGAAAACTCACCCTCAGTCCACCAACCATCACGTGCGACTTTAATGGCATTATTGATTTCTTCTTTATCAAACACTTTTCCAGAGGCGGGAATGAAAGTTTTTCCAGGTTCAAATGGTGCAAGTTTAATCATACGAATGAAATATTATTTAATTTTCCAAAATAAATTGTTATCAACTAGTTTTTCATCTAATAACTGCTTTAAAATAGTAATTCGCGCATATTTATTAGTTAAAAATTCGTTCTTGGTAAAGTTAATCTTTTTAAGTTGAACCAAAAGATCTTTTATGGATTTGTCTATTGGCCACTTTTTTTTTATCTGCGGAAACGCCTTTTTAAATTTTGAAAAGTCTACTTTATAACTTCGTGTGTCTTTGCCATGCTCTCCAGTAAACTCCACTTCACTATTCTTTAGATATTTTTGAATATATTCGGTGATCTGTTTTACCTGGAAATTATTTTCATCAAACCCAATGTTAAATATTTGCTTATTAACTTTTTGTGCCCTTGCTTTAATAAAAGCAATGAATATATCACTTAAATCCCGAACATCAATCAGCGGCCTCCAAGGAGTTCCGTCACTCATCATCTTTATTTTGTTAGTTGCATAGACACAAGATGTGAGATTGTTCACAACAAGATCGTTGCGAAAACTTGGGGAATATCCGTATACAGTAGAATTACGAAGCAAACAAACACAAAAATCATTGTCTGCAAGTTCAATAAGTGCATTTTCTACTGCAATTTTTGATTTTGCATACGCAGTGAGAGGATTTGTTTTTGATTTTTCATTTACAATCCCGTTTTCTGCTATGCCATAGATACTACAAGAAGATGAAAAAATAAATCGTTTTACTCCTTGCTCTTTTGCTTTTTTTGCAAGCGCCACTGTTGCTTTATAATTTATCTCTTCTGTCAAACCGGGATTTAGTTCCCCCATTGGATCGTTTGAAAGAGCAGCAAGGTGGATAATGCTTGAGTATGGTGCAAAATCTATATCTTTTATATTGCGTAAATCTTTTTGAATAAGGGTGTATTTTTTTCTTTGAATATTTTTTCCATAAAAAGCAGTATCTAGGCCATCGAAAGGCACCTTTCTTTGAAGAAGCTTCTTGACTAGAGTACTTCCAATATACCCCTCACTACCCGTTACAAGGATTTTCTTTTTTGTTGCCATAATTTCCATGGAGCGCTTGCTGATCGCCAAATTTTATTCAAATCTTCTAATTCTTTATATGTGTCGATTGCAAACCAAAAACCATCATGTTTAAAAATTGAAAGCTGTTTCTCCTCAATTAATCTTTTAAATGCGACATGTTCAAGTTCACCGGGCCTCAAGTAGTTAAAAAAACTTCTATTAAATACCATGAATCCACCATTTACCCAATCAGACAAAACAGGTTTTTCAACAAATCCAGTTACACGATTTGAATTATCAACCTTCACTAATCCAAACTTTGTACGTGGATGTACTCCAGTAATAGTTCCCGTTGTCTTTTGTTTTTTATGAAATTCCAATACCTTTTTGATATTTAAGTTAGCAACACCATCACCATATGTAACCATAAAATACTTATCATTTTTTGGTACATAATTTTTGCATCTAAGAATTCGCTCTCCAGGAAGCGTGTCCAAGCCAGTATCCACAAAGGTTATTTTAAAATCATCAATTTCGCTGCGATTTTTAAGGTGATATGCAGCATGGTGTTCCTTTGTTTCTAAAGTAAAATCAGAAGTAAATGCTTTTTGGTTAAGAAAGAAGTCTTTGATGTAATCTGCTTTGTAGCCTAGAGCGAGAATGAATTCATTAAAGCCGTAGTGGGCATAGATCTTCATAATATGCCATATAATGGGTTTATCTCCTATATAAACCATTGGCTTTGGCTTATATTCTGTTTCTTCTTTCAGGCGTGTTCCAGTGCCTCCGCACAGTATAATTACCTTCATGTGGTTATTATATAATAATTAAGACAAATACACCCGTAAAATGAATCTATTCAAAATAATTGCAAAAAATGTATACATTGCATCTATCATAACGATAGTTAGTATTTTTTTTGCTTTTTACTCTTTATTTTCATCTGATCCAAGATTTTTTTCTATAAAGGAGCTTCATAGAGATTTAGTTATAAATGGAGAACTGGTTTCCTCCTATCCAAATCTAGGTGTGATCACTATCCATTTTGAACGTCCAAATAGTAAAAAAGGTTCATTCGAGTTCGAATTAAAAGAATTGGGGAAGAAAGAACCATACTATAAAGCTAAATATGCATTACAGGATGTTTATTACCTACCTTCTTTTCCATTTGGATTTCCACCAGTAGCTGATTCAAAGAACAAAATATTTTTAATTAAATTAAGACCATCTATATTATCAACAAAAAAGGAGGGAATTGTATATGAAATGCTATATTCTTTTGATAAAAAAAGCCTATTTCAAGGAAAAGATACTATTCAATTTATATCAGGTAAAATAACACAATATTGGAAAGATTTATTATATTCAAATAATATAATTTTCTATCTTACCCCCACTTTTTTTTTCCTTTTATTTGCATTGGTACATCTGATTTCTAAGGATCGTGTTAAAAATACTGAAATCTATCATCAAAGTAGAGAACTTATAAAACCAACCTTCTTAGCGTTATCTTTTTTTATTGGATATGATATTTTATTTATTCAAAAATCTAATGATTTATATATGACAATTATTTGTAT
>Ga0194063_10000080_pt1 | contig 67852 bp, 74 predicted proteins | sample SepL3720m_MetaG_FD_155459 | JGI IMG/M metagenome (GOLD analysis project Ga0194063, IMG submission 155459) | Anoxic zone freshwater microbial communities from boreal shield lake in IISD Experimental Lakes Area, Ontario, Canada - Sep2016-L373-20m | ecosystem: Environmental > Aquatic > Freshwater... | reverse complement strand
AACCTGACGTCATCTCGAAGCACGGCATCACGCCGGAAGAATACGAGCGCATCCGCGGGATCCTCGGGCGGGATCCGAACTTCACCGAGCTCGGGGTCTTCTCGGTGATGTGGAGCGAGCATTGCTCGTATAAAAATTCGAAGCTCGAGCTGAAAAAGTTTCCGACGACCGGCGCGCGGGTGCTGGTGAAGGCGGGCGAGGAGAACGCTGGGGTCATTGACATCGGCGACGGGTGGGCGATCGCGTTCAAGATGGAGAGCCACAACCACCCGAGCGCGGTCGAGCCGTTCCAGGGCGCGGCGACCGGGGTCGGCGGGATCATCCGGGATATTTTCACCATGGGCGCAAGGCCGGTTTTTTCGATGAACTCGCTGCGGTTCGGCGACATCCGGGGCGACTCGGCGGAGGCGCGTACGAACCGGCGGCTGTTCGCGGGCGTGGTCGCCGGGATCTCGCACTACGGGAATTGCATCGGGATCCCCACGATCGGCGGCGAGGTTTATTTCGACGACAGCTACGCGGGCAACCCGCTCGTCAACGTGTTCTGCCTCGGCATCCTACGCCATGACCAGATCGCGCGGGGCGGGGCGGTCGGCATCGGGAACCCGGTCTTCTATGTCGGTGCCGAGACCGGGCGCGACGGGCTCGCGGGCGCGGCATTCGCCTCGCGCGAGCTCACCGAAGAATCCAAGGAAGACCGGCCGGCCGTGCAGGTCGGCGATCCGTTCCGCGAGAAGCTTCTCCTCGAGGCCTGCCTCGAACTCCTCGCCAGCGGCTGCGTCGCCGGCATCCAGGACATGGGCGCGGCCGGGCTCACCTGCTCGACCTGCGAGACCGCCAGCCGCGGCGGCACCGGCGTCGAAATCGATGTCAACCTCGTGCCGAAACGCGAAACCGGCATGACCCCCTACGAAATCCTCCTCTCGGAATCCCAGGAGCGCATGCTCGTCATCGTCCACAAAGGCGAGGAGGACAAGGTCCGCGCGATTTTTGAAAAATGGGATCTCCCGTATGCGGAGGTCGGTGTCGTGAACGACGACGGAATGATGCGCGTCCGCGAGGGGGATTCTATCGCCGTCGAAATCCCGGCGCGCAAGCTCGCCGACGACGCGCCGCTCTATTCACGCGAGGCGGCCGTGAAAATCCCGGTGCCTCCGCTCGATCTCGCGAAGATTCCCGAAGTGGATTGCACTGCCGCGCTTCCCGCCCTGCTCGCCCACCCGAGCATCGCCTCGAAGCGCTGGATCTGGCGGCAATACGACCACATGGTGCGCCTCGGCGCCACGGTTCTTCCCGGATCGGACGCCGCGGTTTTCGTCGTTCGCGAGGCCAATAAAATTTTGGCCGCGAGCACGGATTGCAACGCGATTTACTGCCGGCAGGATCCGCGCGAGGGCGCAAGGATCGCGGTCGCCGAGGCCGCCCGGAACATCGCCTGCACCGGCGCCGTCCCGCTCGCGCTTACCGACAACCTGAATTTCGGAAACCCGCATAAGCCGGAAAACTTTCTTCAGCTCCGCGAGGCGGTCGAGGGGATGGCCGAGGCCTGCCGCGCGTTCGACACGCCGGTCACCGGCGGCAACGTCAGCCTCTACAACGAGAGCCCGGCGGGCGCGATCGACCCGACCCCGACGGTCGGCATGGTCGGCCTCGTCGAAGACCCGAAGCACATCACCACCCAATTTTTCAAGGAGGCGGGCGACGTGATCGTCCTCGTCGGCGAACCGGGCGACGAGCTCGGCGCCTCGCATTTCCTTCTCGCCATCCACGGGCTCAAAGTCGGCCCGCCGCCGCGGCTCGATTACAAAAAAGAACTCGCCGTGCAGGATGCCGTCCGCTCGCTGATCCGCATGGGCCTCGTCCGCAGCGCGCACGATTGCTCGGATGGCGGGCTCGCCGTCGCGCTCGCGGAATCGTGCATCTCCGGCGACATGATGCTCGGCGCCCGCACCGAAATCCCGTCCGCCTCGCCGCGCGCCGACGTCCCGCTCTTCAACGAGTCCCAGTCCCGGATCGTCCTCTCCGTCAAACCCGCCGACGCGGACACCGTCCTCGCCCACATCGAAGCCCTCGGAGTCCCAGCCAGCCGGCTCGGCACGGTCACCGACGGCGACAGCCTGGAAATCGCGACAGCCGGAAAAGCGTTCTCCTGGCCGCTGGCCGGCCTCCACGCAAGCTGGGGCACCTCGATCGCCCGGCTGATGGAAGGCTGAGGTTTTCCAGTCGATCACGCTCCGCTTCCCGGACAAAATGCTGGAGTCTCCAAATGCCTGGGCGCTCGCTTATGGCGCGGCGTTTTGTATAGGCCTCAGCAAAACCGGCTTTGGAGGAGTCGGCATGCTGGCCGTGCTTTTGATGGCGCAGGTGATGCCCGCCCGCGAGTCCACCGGAGCCGTGCTCCCGCTTCTCATCATTGCCGACATCTTCGCAATCCATGCTTTCCGACAGTTCACCGTCTGGCGGCACCTGGTAAAAATCCTCCCCGCGGCGGTCCTGGGAATTGTGTGCGGATGGCTTCTCATCCCGCACCTGTCCGCCGGAATTTTCGGCCCGCTGATCGGCTGGATGGTCCTCTTCCTGCTCGCGCTCACCATTTTTCAGAAACTGTCCAACCTGCTCCCGGCGACTGCCGCCGGGCACCCGTCCATCGCCTGGCCGGTTGGCTGGATCGCCGGCGTCACGACCATGCTGGCGAACGCCGCGGGCGCGATCATGACGATTTACCTGCTGGCCTGCCGGTTGCCCAAATACGAGTTTGTCGGAACCGCCGCCTGGTTCTTTTTTATCGTCAATGTCATCAAAGTCCCCTTCAGCGCCTCGCTCGGCCTGATCAACGCCCACTCGCTCCTGCTCAATCTGCTCCTCGTTCCAGGCATCGTGGCCGGCGTCGCCACGGGACGGTTCTTCCTCGGAAAGATCCGCCAGCAGGCCTTCGAGTGGCTGATGATCGCGCTCTCGCTGGCCGGGGGGCTCAAACTCGTGCTGGCCAGCTGAGCACGGCCTTCTTCAGCAACTCTCAAGTTCCAACACCCACCCCGGGCAGCTCGCGCGTTGTTTACAAAAAATGTCCCAGGTGGGACATTTTTTGTAAAAAGATTGCAGGATCAGGGATGTCGTGTGGCTGGCGAAGACGCGGTTTTTTACCAAAATCTGCAAAAAATCAAAAAGGTGGCCGAGTGTTTGTCGATCCCCGCAGAAACCCGTCCCTGCACCTCCGGATCGGCCCCACCGATTTCCACGCCAACGAAATCGCCGCATGCTCCGCCTTGGATGGAAAAGACGCAACCCTGCCCGCGAATGGAACGGATCAACACAAAGCACATGGGCAGACCACAACTTCCGTCAGTCATTTTCCGCACAGCAACGATTTTCCGGGAAGGGATCAGGAGTCCTAAGGATGTCTGTAGTGGTCCGCGAGCCGGCCGTTGTTGTTTTGGCCGGCCGCGTCCTTTGGCGCAATGGAACGGATGTAGTCCACGTTGACCTGGCTGGGAGAAACCGACACCCGGATGTGGCCGGAGCTTCCGAGAATTGTCCCGTTCATATAGCCATATTCGGAAGCTGATCGGGGGATCCGGCCATCGCCGGGATAGCCGGGCTGCGGGACTTCCTGATAGGTGATCCCGTCGAGTTCCTGTTTCGCGTAGAGGTGGTCGTGGCCGTGAAACACGACACTCACTTGGTTTTTTTTCAGCAGTTCGTGGATCGGCGCGGGCCAGCCGGGCCGGTTCTGCGCAAAGCCGTCTGTGCCATCGAGGTTCCTGCCGCCCCACTCGGAAAACGGCGCGGCTTCCGCGCCGCCACGGCATTGGTCGTCCGCGCCCCCAACCAGATGGTGGATGAAGACGAATTTGAATTTGGAGCGACTATTTTCGAGCGTGCGCTTGAGCCACTGGTATTGTTCGAAGCCGAGCGAGTGCCGCCAGTTGTCTCCGCGCCCGCGCCCTTTTTGCGTGAACCAATACGGATCCAGCACCACGAAGAGAGCGTCGCCCCATTCCCACGCATAGTAGTCCTGCAGCAGCCCCGCCTCGGGTTGTTGGAAGCTGTCGCCCGAGAAAAATTTGTCGGGGACGGGATTCGGGAAATAGCGCTTGCGCATGAGGTTCGACCAGGAGGCAAGGCCGGCGTCACCTCGCCCGCGCGGGCTTTCCCCGTCGTGGTTTCCAAGCACGAAGAACAGTGGGGCCGACTGGCAGAGCTGGCCGAGGTAGTATCGCTGGGCGAGGTATTGTTTGGCGGCGGCTTCGCGGCTCTCGTGCTTCTCGGCCATGAACGTGTCTCCGAGATCGATGTGAAAATCCGGTTTGTCCGCGAGGGCATTCGCGAGCGTTTGTTGGTAGGTGGCCGGATCGGTGTTGGCGTCGAGGTGCGAGTCCGCCGTGATCGTGAACGTGAACGTGCTGCCCGGCGGCCTCGCGGTCTGGAACGAAGATTCTTTGCCGCGGGATTTCCCGAGGATGAGCTGATAGAAATACCGCGTGTTGGGCCGCAGCGACGCGAGCACGATTTCCGCGGGCTCGCCTTTCTGGAACTGTCTCGCCGGCGACTTTGCCGTGAGTTTTCCCGCCTCGGTTCCGTAGGCGATAAACCCCTCGGCGTCGGTGTAAGCCAGCACGCTGGCCGTGATGGAGTCAGCCTCGGGCCGGGCGAGGATGATATCGAACGGATGCTCCGGCACGTCGTTGCATTTCGAAGCCTGGGACGGCATGCGCGGGGCACCCGCGCGCCCGGGAAGCGCGTCCTCGGCTCGCGCCACAAGCCCGGCCATGAAGAGGGCATACAAAAGTAGAAACATCGGACTCCTACGCATGTTTGACCGTGTATGTGTGGGCGAGCTGTTCGGTCTTTTGTTGGTCGTTTTCATCTTTGGGCAAATAGCACCGCACGTAATCGACTTTCACCTCGCCGGGCGACACTGTGACCCGCAGATGCCCGGAGTTGGGAAGTTTGATGCCGGACTGATAGCGGTTGTCATTACGAGCCTCGTAGAACGGGTCGGCAGGCATGGGCACTTCCTGATAGACGATCCCGTCACGCTCCTGCCGCGCGAAGAGATGATCGTGTCCCTGGAAAAAAATCGTCACCCCGTTTTTGACCATCAGTTGATGGATCGGAAGTTCCCAGCCCGGCCGCTTCTGCCCGAACTCCCAGTCTCCCCGTTTGTTTTTGCCACCCCATTCATAAAGGTCGCACTCGTCAATGCCGCCGCGACCACTGCCGAGCACATGATGCGCAAAGACAAATTTGTATCTGGCTTTGCTCTGTTCGAGCGTTTGTTTGAACCACTGGTATTGCGTGTTCCCAAGCGTGATTCCCCACCAATCGCGATCCTTGTGTCCGGCACGGCCTGGATCAAGCCGCCCCTGTTCCGAGCCCTGCGCGGATTTCTCCACTGGAGCAGCACGATCCTTGGCCCCGTCATTTTCGCTTCTTCCCTCCTCCTCGTGGAACCCGCTGTCCACCATGACGGGCGACTGCCAGTAGTTGTCGAGGATGACGAAGAGCGCGTCGCCCCAAGTCCACGCATAATAGTCCTTGAGGAGCCCAATGTCTTTCAACGATCCGGTGTCGCCGGAGTAAAACCCGTCTGGTCCCGGGGTGGGATAATAGTGGTTGCGGGCGTTTTGCACGCCGACCGCGACTTCGTGCCGGATGTCGGGCTGGTTGAAGTTAAACAGCGAGGCCTGTTCGTGGTTTCCGTTGATCAAGAAAAGAGGGGCGGATTGCGCGACCAACCCGAGGAACGGGCGCTGGAGCGTGTAGGGCTGGGCGAGAGTCTCCGCTGTGACCGTCCGAACCTTGGCCACGCTAAAATCGTCGCCCATGCAAATATAAAAATCCGGGTTGCCGGAAGCCGCGTCGAGCAACGTGCGGGCATACAATTCCGGATCGCTCATCTGTGGGCGCTCCGGATGCGAATCCCCTTGGACGCCAAACGTAAAAGTCCCGTCCGCAGACCGCTGTGTGTGAAACCGGCACTCCTGCCTCGCGGTGAATGCCGGGTCACCCGGTTTGCGAAACTGCATCCGGTAAAAATATTGGGTGTCGGGCTGCAGCTTGTCAAAAACCACCTCGCCTGCCCGGCCGGCCGCGAACGCGAGCGCGTCGGTCTTGCGGTCATATTTCCCCGGGGCAGTGCCATATTCAAACCACCCTTCCATCGCCTCCGCAGCAAGGGCGCTCACCGTCACCGACCGGTCGGTGACACGGCCGAGCACAAGCGACAAGAGCCCGAACGCCGCCAGATCCGAAGGCAGCACATAATCTTCGCTGCCCCGCTTGTTTCTGCCGCCCCGACCGCCCCGTCTCTTCTCATCCGGAGGATTGTCTTCCTGCGTCCGCGCCGGAAGGAGAAACCATGCGAGCGCGGAAGCGAGGATCCCGAGAAACTTTCTTCTGCTTTTCATGTGCTGGTTCCTAATCGGTCGGACATTTGTTTAAACCCCGCGGCATGGAATTCGGCGCAGGATTTTTCTGGGTGCTTTCACGGCGGCGCAGGCGCGGCTATTGTAGCCAGGCCCGCAGGCGGAAAAAGCATTTGGTTCCGGTGACCGGCAGCTTCAGGGATATGGTTTTGTCCTCGCCCGCGACGTCCGAGAAGCCGGTGACGGGCGTCCACGATATCGTGCTGGTCAGGTTGCTGGTGGTTTCCACGCAGTAGTGACGCGTGAGCCCCACGTAGCCGGCCCCGGCGGACTGCCGTCCGAAAAATGTGAGGGCGAGCCTGTTGCCGTCGGGAGCCAGATCAAGAAGCCCGCCCGTGTCGGCGGTCATGGGGTTGGTGCCGAACGCGTATTCCTTGGCGTTCGTGAGGCCGTCGCCGTCGGGATCCGACGAGTCGGCGGCGTCCCCGGCGTTTTCGGCCGTCCCGAAATATTGCTGCCGCCAGGGAGCGGCGGACTCGGCCGCCGATGAAAACAGATAGTCGGTGTCGGCGATGTAGGGGGCGAGGACGGCCTGGTTCGTAATGGCGGCGGAGTAGAGGAACGGCGTCGTGCAGACCGAGAAATCGAAGGCGGTTCCGTCGGCATAGGTGCCGGACATGATGGATTTCCGCAGGGCCGCGAGGCTGGCCAGTTGGACGTCGGTGAGCGTGCTGTAAACTGAGGCGAAGACGGTCGCGTAGTTGAAGTTGTTCTCGCCGTCGAGTTCGCCATAAATCTCCGAAAGCGCGAGGACCTGGGTGTTGACGCTGGCGCTCGAAGCGGTCGAGACCAGAAGCCCGCGCAGCAGGGTGGCGATCTGCGTCCGTGTCGAAACGATGCTGATGTCGCTGGCATAGAGTTTGTTCCTCTGGGCGCTTACGAGGCTGGACATCGCGGTTGCCTGAGCGGCGGTGACGTATCCTTTCGAGCTGTCGCAGAGGGCGGCGCCTGCGGTGGCGGTGAGCTGCTCGTCGATGCTGTACCCCTCGTGTCCAATGGCGGGCGCGTCCTTGATGTAGAACGACCCGAAATACGTCCCGTGCCGCTCCGGGCAGAAATAGACATCGGCATCCAGCGATCCTGCATACCAGCTGAAAAGATCGCCGGCATAGGTCATCACGGCCACTCCTTCGCCCTGGGTCAGACCCTTCGTTTTTTCCTTCACCAGGTCGTTTGAAATGTCCGGCCAGGAGTTGAATCCGTTGCCCTTCATGGCGTCGAGATAATCCGTTTGGGTGGCATTCATGGAGCTAAAGATATTGGCGTAGAGCAGCGCGCGGTCGAAGCTGATCTGGCCGTCGAGGAGGTAAAGCTCCCGGGACGCCCGCTTCACGGCCAGGAGATCGAGCCCGGTCGTGCCAGCGGGGACGTCACCCTCGAGAAGCCGGCGGAACGCCTTCATCAGCGCGAACCGCTTGTAGCCGTAAAGCGCGATCTGATCCTGCTGCGCCAAGGCGAGCGTTTTCAGCTGGGCGAGCTGGCTGTCGTTAAGGATGTAGAGGACGTTGTTGGCGATCCGCGTCAGGAAGCTCGTGTTGTGCCCCATGCTGTCCGGGTCATTGTCGCGCAGATACTGGAAGCCGGTGTAGTCGGCCACCTTGCCCGGAGGGAAAAACGACTGGGCCGACAGGTTCCCGGTCATCATCGCGAGCCCAGCAAACGCAAGCGTCGAGCGCTGCGCCCCGTCGGAAACGCTCTGCTCCATCGTGAAGGCCGGCGAGGTCGTTCCGTTGCCGGTCTGCGCGCTGCAGACGGAGACCGCGAGGAGGATCGCCGAAAGGATGGAAAATCGGGCTTTCATAGAAATTTACGATGCCGGGTTGCTCTTGCCGGCCGGAGGAGGCGGGTTGCCGTTTGCTTCGGGGGCGGGCGGTGGAGGCGGTCTCCCGCCACGGTCTTCGCCCGGACCGCCCTGTCGCGAGTAAACAACCTTCAATTCCGCGCTGCCAAGGATGCTGTCCTTGACGACTTCGAGCAGAACATCGCGGCTGACTTGAGCCGGCTCGACGCTGAGTTGCGGGGGTGCGGAGAGCGCATAGACCGTGTAGATGTAGGTCTTCTCTCCCGGCCCCTTGGAATGCGGCGGCGCATATTCTGTCCGGCCATTGACGCTGTTGTTGCCGAGCACGCCGACTCCCTTGACATTTTTCGGAAGGCTGCGGATCTCCGCCGGAATGTTGTAGAGCACCCAATACCACTTCGTCTTTCCCTCGGGATCCACGTGGTGCATGATGACCGCGCAGCTTGCGGTTCCTGCGGGCACCCCGTCCCACTCCAAAGGAAGCGTCGCGCCACCACCGTCGCCGGTGAACTCCACGGGCAGGATTCCACCGTCGGCCACTTCGGGGCTGCGGAGCACAAGCTGCGGCGACCCGGTATCCTGTGCCGGCATCGGGCCGGCCAGCAACCCGGCGAGCGAGGCGGCTATCAAAAGGATTTTCTGCGGTTTCATACGGCCATTACTTTGTTGGAGGAAAGAAGAAGGAATCCGTCGCGGGCAGGTTGACCTCCCCGGTGACGGGATCCGAATAGATGTAGGCCGGGGCGCTGGTATAGCCGTCGAGGTTGCGCAGCTTGACGAGCGCCTTGCGCTGGTCGGCCGTCAATGTCCGGTTCGCCTTCGCGAAGGCCGCCGCGTAATAGTAGGACATCTCGCCGTCCAGTTCGCCGTAGCGTCGCCCGAGCGCAAGCACCGTCTTCTTGTCCGCCTGGCCGCCGCCGAGAAACTTTCGCAGTTCCTTGGAGATGGCGCCGCGTACGCTGATGATTTCCTGGAGAGCCTTGCGCTGCAGGTCGGGGATGGCGGTGATGTTCTTGCGCTGATCCTCGGTGAGGATGTTGAGGAACTCCTTGCCGCTGTCGCCGGTCACGGACGTGCTAATGTCGAAGTCGCGCTTGCCCATCGCGGGCATGTCCTTCATGTAAAAACCGCCAAAGTAGGTGCCGTGTCGCTCCGGACAGAAATAGGTGTCCGCCTTGACCGACCCGGCATACCAGCTGAAGAACTCGCTGGCGTGGGTCATGTAGGCGACATTGACCATCTTTTCCGTGCCCCTGGGCAGCTTGTATTTCTCCATGTCCACGGCCGGCCACGTGTTGAAGTCGCCGAACGTCATCTTGGCGAGGTATTCCTTCTGCGGCGTGGAAAGGGCGGATGCCACCTTGCCGAAGACCTGGGCGCGCCGCCAGCTCACTTCCGCATCAGCGGCAAAGATATCGCCCACGTATTTTATCACAGCGGCCTTATTCAGCCCCTGGCTTCCGGCAGGAATGTCCCCGTCGAGCTGCCGGCAGAACGCCTTGATCAGCGGAAGGCGCTTCTCGGCGAGCGAGCGCAATTCCGCCGCCTCCTGCTGCGCCGCTTTTTCAAACAGGGCGCGCTGATCGTCGGTGAGGACCTGCAGCACGTTTCCCGCGACGCGGTCGAGAAATATCGGGTTGTGGCCCTTCTGCGCGGCATCGATATCCCGCATATACTGGAAGCCGAAGAAGTCGCACACTTTTCCCGGAGGCAGGAACGTGTCGGCGCCGAAGTCCCCGGTGACAAACGCCAGCCCGTTGAACGCGATCGTGTGGAGCTGCGCATTGTCCGAGGCTGCCTGCTCGATGGAATACTGCTGCGGCCCGCCCGCCTTGCCGCCTTCGGCCCTCCCCTTGCCGCCTCGTGAACTCTTATCAGCCTGTTCTTTTCCGCCCGCCTTGCTGTCATCGGACGGCTTCTTGCCGCCCTGCGGAGGGTTTTCCTCCCTGTTTTTCGGAGCGCGCTGATCGCCGCCGGGCGCCGAGGGCGGCGGGTCGAGGTCGCGCAGCTTGTCGGGGCTGAACCCGGCCGCCGTGACCGCCTCGTTGATCGCAGGACCGCCCGGCAGTCCGGCCTCGCGAAAGGCCGAGTGGATGGCCCGCGCCTGTTCGGCGGTGAGCGCTTGCGCATCGTAGCCGGAGAGGATGGTGCCGACCTGCTTGACTTGGCCGTCCGTGAGCGTCTCCGCTTTTCCGCGCGCTCCCTCTCCGCCGGGCGGCTGTCCGGGACGGTCTCCGCCCTGTTGCGCGGACGCGTTGATTGTTAGCGCGGCCAGAGCCAGCGCGATTGCAATGGTTGTGTGTGTTTTCATAAATCCTTTCATTTTTTCGTTTTTCACTGGCGTCAGATTACGCGAAGGAACCTTAAGGGAACATGAAGGCGCAAAAATAAATCGCCGCCGGGAAATCCTCTCGCCCGGCAGCTCGCGAGCGGCTACAATCGCGCCATGAAGAAGCTCCGGCCGAGCGGCGGCTATCGCGACACATGCAGCTTTTAGACGGCGGTGCGCATCCCATGAGAATCCTGCTCATCGAAGACGAGGCCGACCTGCTGTCGAGCCTGGCCAAGGCGTTGCGCGAGGAAGGCTATGCGGTGGACACAGCGGCTGACGGCGAGGAGGGTCTCTACAAAGCCTGGGAGGTCGCGTATGACGCGATTGTGCTCGACGTGATGCTGCCGCGCAAGGACGGCTGGGAAGTCCTCCGGCACCTGCGGGAGTCGAAGAAGACGCCCGTGCTCATGCTCACTGCACGCGATGCCGCACGGGACCGCGTGCGCGGGCTCGACGCCGGCGCGGACGACTACCTGGTGAAGCCGTTTGACTTGAAGGAGCTATTCGCACGGCTGCGCGCGATCATCCGGCGGGCGGTGGGCCAAACCCTCAACGTCATCGAAATCGGCAACGTGTCCATCGATACCGCCGCCCGCCGGGTCACGCTGTCCGGGAGCCCCGTGGCGCTCACCGCGCGCGAGTATTGCCTGCTGGAATTTCTCGCGATGCACCGCGGCGAAACGGTCACGCGCACCGCGCTTTACGAGCACCTGTTCGACGAGGACGACGACTCGCTCTCCAACCTCCTCGACGTGCATGTCTCGAACCTCCGAAAAAAACTCGGCCGCGAACTGATCGCGACCCGGCGGGGCCACGGGTATTCCATCGGATGAAATTTTTCCATTCGGTTCGATGGCGGCTGCAGCTTTGGCACGGTCTGCTGCTCGTGCTGGCGCTGGCCGGCTTCGGGTTCACCGCTTGGGAGCTGCAGCGCGCAAACCAACTCGGGCGCGTTGACAGGGAGCTGGAGCAGCGGATGGGGATCATCGAGGGGGCGATGCGACCCCGCAAAGCTCCGGCGGACAACACCCCTCCGCCACCCGACAAACTGCGGCTGACTCCTCGCGAGCAGGATCTCTTCGACGGCATGCCGGGCCAGATATTTTATTATATCGTCTGGCTCGGCGGCGGAACGAAGGGCACGACCTCCGCATCGGCTCCCGTGGGCGTCCCGCGCCCGGAACGGATGCCCGGGCCGCCTGCCTTCCGATCGCGCGGAACATTCCGCGAGTGCTTCCACGACACGCCGGACGGGGACTGCGTGCTCGTGGGCAGGGACATCGGCGATGAGCTTGTCGGCTCCCTCCGCGCCGCATGGCTGCTGGCCGGGGCCGGGGCCGCGGTGCTCGTGCTCGGGCTGGCTGGCGGCCGGTGGATTGCGGCGCGCGCCCTGCGCCCCATCGCCGATATCAGCGCAACCGCTGCAATGATCTCAAACGGCGAACTCGGCCAGCGCATCCGTCCGACCGACAGCGAGAGCGAACTCGGCCAGCTCTCGCGGGATCTCAACAACACTTTCGCCCGGCTGCAGGCGGCCTTCGCCCGTCAGGCTCAATTCACCGCCGACGCCTCGCACGAGCTGCGCACCCCGGTCGCCGTGATCCTCACGCAGACGCAGTCCGCGCTGGCCCGCGAGCGTCCGGCCGCCGAATACCGCGAATCCCTCGACGCCTGCCAGCGCGCGGCTCAGCGGATGCGCGGGCTGATCGAGGCCCTGCTGCTGCTGGCGCGGTTCGATTCGAAAGAAACACCGGAATCCCTGGAGCGCTGCGACCTGTCCCGGATCGCCACGGAATCCGTCGAATTGCTGGAGCCGCTTGCCAACGAGAAAGGCATCGCCGTTTCCGTCGAAACCACGCCAGCCCATTGCATGGGCAACGCCGGGCAACTCGCGCAGGCCGTGAGCAACATCGTGGGCAACGCGATCCAACACAACCGTCCCGGCGGCAGCGTGCGCGTGGCGGTTCATGCCGAAGCGGGCGGCGCGATTCTCTCGGTCACCGATACTGGCCGTGGCATCCTGCCCGAGGATCTCCCGCATATCTTCGAACGGTTCTACCGCGCAGAAAAATCCCGCGCCGGCGGGCAGGGACATTCCGGCCTCGGGCTCGCCATCACCCAAGCCATCGTCGACGCACACGGGGGCAAGATCGATGTCACCAGCAAACCGGGCGAGGGCAGCACATTCGTTTTGCGCCTGCGCTCGGAAATTCCATTCGACCGCGCTCCTCATCTCGGACAGAGTAAATCGCTATGACATTCCAAGCCCGCATTGACCAGGATCTCAAGGCCGCCATGCTCGCCCGCGAGACGTTGAAACTCGGCGTGCTCCGCATGCTCAAGGCCGCGCTCATGAACGCCGCGATCGAAAAACACGGCGCGGGCGGAGCGCTCGACGATGCCGACGCCCTCGCCATCGTCCGCAAGGAAGTCAAAAAACGCCAGGACTCGATCGAGGCGTTTGAAAAGGGCGGACGCATGGAAATGGCCGAGAACGAACGCGCGGAGATCGCGATCCTTTCGCTTTACCTCCCGCAGGCGCTCCCGGCCGACGAGGTCGCCGCGCTCGTCCGTGAGGCGATCGCCGAGGCCTGCGCCACCTCCCGCCAACAGATGGGCGCGGTCATGAAAATCGTGAACGCCAAGGCCGCAGGCCGCGCGGACGGCCGCACCCTCAGCGCAGAAGTCCAAAAACAGCTCGGCGCCTGATCCCCCCGGCGTCGGACACGCTGTCATCCCACATCTGTCGGCCGGAATCTTTGCCCCCCTGATCGGGTGGATGATCCTCCTCCTGATCGCGCTCACGATTTTTCAGAAGCTGTCCAACCTGCTCCCGGCGACGGCTGCCGGACATCCGTCCATCGCCTGGCCGGTTGGCTGGATCGCCGGGGTCACGACCATGCTGGCGAACGCGGCGGGCGCGGTCATGACGATTTACCTGCTGGCCTGCCGGTTGCCGAAATACGAGTTTGTCGGAACCGCCGCCTGGTTCTTTTTTATCGTCAATGTCATCAAGGTCCCATTCAGCGTCTCGCTCGGCCTGATCAACGCCCACTCGCTCCTGCTCAATCTGCTCCTCGTTCCAGGCATCGTGGCCGGCGTCGCCGCGGGGCGGTTCTTCCTCGGGAGGATCAACCAGCAGGCCTTCGAGCGGCTGATGATCGCGCTCTCGCTGGCCGACGGGCTCAAACTCGTGCTGGCCGGCTGAGCACGGCATCTTTCAACAACACCAACCCCTGGTTCCCGTGCGAGGGTCTGCCACGTAAATGCCAACTCTCTCCAAATCGAAGATCATCGCTTTTCGCCAGTGTCCGAAGCGGCTGTGGCTCGAAGTCCATCGGCCCGAACTCCGACAGGATTCGCCGGCCACTCAGGCAAGCTTCCAAGTCGGATGCCAAGTCGGGGATATCGCGAGACGGATTTACGATCCAGATGAAGTGGGCGTTTGCTTTGACGTGACCAAGGAGGGCTTCCCGGCAGCATTCGAGCAAAGCGCACGGTTGCTCGCAGAGGAGGCGCGTCCGGTTTTCGAGGCCGGTTTCAAGAGCGCGAAAACAATCGCATTCGCCGATGTGATGATTCCCGTTGTCGAAGCGGAGTGCCGGTCGTGGAAAATGGTCGAGGTCAAATCTTCCACCGGCGTGAAAGATTACCACCGGGATGATGTCGCAGTGCAGTCGTTTCTGGCGCGGGCGATGGGAGTGAATCTCTCCTCTGTTCGAAGGCGTGAGAGACGGGGGCATGGCCGTGAACGCTTTTGCGGAGGCAATCGACAAGAAAACATCCGCAGAGCGAAAAGAGGAGCTCAGGGAATAATTGTCCGAGTATTGCAAGCTTGACACCTACACTAGCGGCAGCGGAAACCGCCGTTGCTCTCGCCAACGGCTGCGGCAAAGGGCTGACGCAAGATGCCAAGCGCACTGGCAAACTGATTGGGTCGCTTGTCCTCGAAAAACTTAGGGAAAGCGGGATTGAAACCCAAAGACAACACATCAAATATCTGGGCAGTGTCCCAATCCCCCTCTCAGACCATGTGGTGCATGTGCCTTTCGCCAAATGCTGCGCTGCCGAAACTCCAACAATATACCAATAGATCCCCAGTGGTGAATGTGAATGGGGCCTTGCACAACCGGAACGCTATTCGCGGCAAACAGCATCGCGCTAGTCCGGAGCGGTGACAGCGAGCCGGATCCCCTCGCAGAGCTCCTGACACGGGATGTTGACGCGAAGCTTTTTTCCGGCATCGCAACCGATATCGTAGGGATGGATCGTCGCCGCGGTGCCCGCTTGCGAGGCGGATTTCACGGTTTTTTTCCTGCGGGGCAATTTCTTTTTCGCGACCGGGGAAAATCCTGGCATCATGGTTCCGGCCGGGCGGGGTTCGTCCATGAGCCCGTCATAAAGCCCGTTCAGAAACGGGGCGCGTTCCAACTCGCTGACCACTCGGCCGCGGGAAAATTCCGAACAGGCGGCCACGATCGTGTCGTAAAGATTTTTCGCGAAGGGTTTGAACCGTGCCGTATCGTCCTTCCCGGCATCGAGCAACAACTCGGCTCCGCCAGCCAGGCTCCGCCAGCCAGAGGAGGTTTTGAATTTGTTCTGAAAAACCCACTTGATGAGGTTGGCCGCATCGAGCCATTCCTTTTTCGCCTTCAGGACCGGGTGGGACTGCCGCGAGCTGGCCGGACGTTCCCAGCCCGCAAAAATATCTCCGGGGGCGAGATCGGCCGGTGCCGCGAAGTTATACCTCGCGTCCAGTCGTTTGAGCTTGTCCTTGGCAATGGATTTTTCGTGGTAAGTGCCCCGCTCAGCCATTGCGGAAAGGTGATCCCGCCGGCGGCGGATGCTGGATGTGGCGGCAGGTTTCCCCATATCCGGCCTTCTGGCATCCCGCCCGACGTCTTCTGCTGGAGCATCGACCGGAACGGATCCGGTCTTCTGGGCGACGGTGATTTTTTTACGTTTCTTGCCGGACATCCCCAAACCCCACCACGAAGTTGCGATGCTGCCAAGTAAGACTTCGCCACGGTCTCCACAAGGGGCTCACCCGAGGGATGCCCGAAAGTTGCATGCGCGGGAAACAAGAGGCGGCAATACGATTGAGCATTGCCATCGAGAGCCCTTCGCAGCCGGCATCCTCCTTCGGCAAATTACAGATGCGGTCGATGAGGGCGACCTCTACGCCGCCATGGATCGGCTCCCTCCCCGCCCGCCGCGCATCGAGATAGCTCTCGCTACCCGCCACTTTCATAAAGGCGCGCTGGTTCTCTACGCCATCACCAGCAGCTACTTCGAGGGCAACTCCTACCCTCTCGCCCTCCTCGGAGTCAGCCGCGATCTGCCCGGCCTCCTCCTCGTCGGCGACATCAAGGCCGCCATCGCACACCCGGTGAGCGTGCCCGCAACCCCGCGGAACGCCGCAGCCTTCCATCAATGAGCTTAACACATTTAAATTATAGGCCCGACCCCTTCTGCGACCCCTTCTGCCTTCCCGTCGGCGCCTGATTCCCGCCGACACCGCACGGGGCGAAGCGGAAAAAACAATTCCTCTTTTGTTTTCCCCGGATCCGGTATTGACTGCCCGCCCATGACCGAAACGGAGGCGTATATCGCGTTGAACATGATCCGACAGGTCGGCCCGGTGCGCGTCCGCCGCCTGCTCGCGGCGTTCGATTCCCCGGTGCGGGTCTTGAAGGCGTCCCCGGCGGAGCTCCGGCGGGTGGAGGGGATCGGAACGGACGTGGCGGACTCGATCCACGGCTGGGAAAAACAGGTGGATTTGTCTGCTGAAATGCGGCTGGTGAAGGAGTTTGGAGCGCGGGTGGTGACGGTGGCCTGCGCGGATTATCCGGCACTGCTCCGGGAGATTTACGATCCGCCGACCGTGCTTTATGTCTGGGGGGATTTGCAGGATCGCGACCGGCATGCGATCGGGATCGTAGGGACGCGGAAGCCGAGCCACTATGCGGCTGAGTGCGCGAAGAAGATCGCCTACCAACTCGCCTATGCCGGGGTCACCGTGGTGAGCGGGCTGGCGCGCGGGGTGGACACCGCCGCGCACCAGGGCGCGCTGGCCGCCAAAGGCCGCACGATCGCGGTCATCGGCAGCGGGTTCCTCTCGATCTATCCCGCCGAAAATCTCCCGCTGGCGGAAAAAATCGCGGGCTCAGGCGCGGTCGTCAGCGAGTTTTCCATGTCGGTGAAGGCCGACCGGCAGACGTTCCCGATGCGGAACCGGATCATCAGCGGGAGTTCGTTCGGGCTGCTCGTTGTCGAGGCGGGCACGCGGAGCGGGGCGCTCATCAGCGCGAACCAGGCCGGCGAGCAGGGCCGCTCGATCTACGCGGTGCCCGGGCGGATCGACCAGCCGAACGCGATCGGCTCGAACCGCCTGATCCAGCAGGGCGCGAAGCTCGTGACCGGCGCGTCGGACATCCTCGACGACATGGGCATGCTCTTCGCCGAGGCCCCGGTGCTGACGCGCTCCGCAGCCCCCGAACTCGCGGGCAACGAGGCGGCCGTCTATGCCGCGATCGGCGACGCCGAGACGTCCGCCGACGAGATGATCGTAAGATGCGGGTTGCCAACGCACGTCGTGTCTTCTACGTTGCTCGCCCTCGAAATGAAGAAGCTGGTCCGCCAGCTTCCCGGCAGCCGGTTTGTCAAACTCCTCTGATTACTCAAATGTCCAAATCCCTTGTCATCGCAGAAAAGCCCAGCGTCGCGCTCGACCTCGCCCGCGTGCTCGGAAAACTTCCCAAGAAAGACGACTATTTCGAGAACGACGAATACATCGTGACCTCGGCGATCGGCCACCTCGTCGAGCTCTGCCTGCCGAACGAGATGGACAAAAAGCGGGGGAAGTGGAGCTTCGCGAACCTGCCGATCATCCCGGAACATTTCGATCTCAAGCCGATCGAGAAGACCCAGTCGCGGTTCACCCTGATCAAGCGGCTCCTCAAGCGCGCGGATGTGGGCGACGTGATCAACGCCTGCGACGCCGGGCGCGAGGGCGAGCTGATTTTTCATTACCTGATCAAGCTCTCCGGCACAAAAAAACCGACCCGCCGGCTTTGGCTGCAGAGCATGACGCCCGAAGCGATCCGCGAGGGATTCGCGGGGCTGCGCTCGGGCGAGGAGATGGTTCCGCTCTCCGAGGCGGCGGTCTGCCGCAGCGAGAGCGACTGGCTGGTCGGGATCAACGGCACCCGCGCGATGACCGCCTTCAATTCGAAGGGCGGAGGGTTCCAGCTCACCCCGGTCGGGCGCGTGCAGACCCCGACGCTCGCGATCCTGGCCGAGCGCGAGGAGAAGATCCGCGCGTTCCAGCCCCGCCCGTATTTTGAGGTGCATGCGGACTTCGGCGTGCAAGCCGGGAGCTACCACGGGCGATGGTTCACCGAGGGGTTCAAAAAAAATGGCGACGAGGACGCGAAGGCCGAGCGGATCTGGGATCGGGCGGCGGCCGACGGGATCGTGGCGAAGTGCCACGGCAAGCCGGGCGTCGTGGTCGAGGAGAAGAAGCCGACCACGCAGATCGCGCCGCAGCTTTATGATCTCACGACCCTCCAGCGGGAGGCGAACGGGCGGTTCGGGCTGAGCGCGAAGCGCACGCTCCAGATCGCGCAGGCGCTCTACGAGAAACACAAGGTGCTCACCTACCCGAGGACCGACTCGCGCTACATGCCGGAGGACAACCTCGCCAACGTCAAGTCGGCGATGACAAAACTCGAGGAGCCGGATCTCGCCGAGCACGCCCGCAAGGCGCTCACACAGGGCTGGGTGCGCCCGAACAAACGGATCTTCAACAACGCGAAAGTCACCGACCACCACGCGATCATCCCGACCGGCGTCTCCGCGAAGCACCTCGATGATTTCGAATACAAAATCTACGACATGGTCGCCCGCAGGTTCGTGGCGGCGTTTTTCCCGGCGGCGCAATTTGAGGTGACCACCCGGATCACGCGCGTCGAGGGCGAGGCGTTCAAGACCGACGGCAAGATCATCACCGACCCCGGATGGCTCGCGGTCTACGGCAAGGAGGCCGCGGCCGGCGGCGACGAGGCGGGCGTCTGCACGATCGTTCCGGGCGAGTCCGCACGCACCGAGGCGATCGAGGTTCGCGAGAACGAAACGAAGCCGCCGCCCCGCTTCAACGAGGCGACCCTCCTCTCCGCGATGGAGGGTGCCGGCAAGCTGGTGGATGACGAGGAACTCCGCGAGGCGATGAGCCAGCGCGGGCTCGGCACCCCGGCCACGCGCGCACAGATCATCGAGGGGCTGATCCTCGACGGATACCTCGCCCGCCAGGGCCGCGACCTCATCACGACTTCGAAGGGCCTCGCCCTCATCACCCTCCTCCGCGGGCTCGGCGTCCAGGCGCTCACCTCGCCCGAAATGACCGGCGAGTGGGAACACAAACTCAAGCGGATGGAATGCGGCGAGATGCCCCGACCGCAGTTCATGGACGAAATCCGCGCGTTCACAACCGATATCGTCGACAAGGCGAAAAACTTTTCCGGCGAGACCGTCGAAGGGAATTTCCAGCCGCTCGATGTCGAGTGCCCGAAGTGCGGGCACATCGGGTTTGTCGAGTCGTTCAAGGCGTTCGAGTGCGGCGCGAAGTGCGGCGCGATCGTCTGGAAAAACATGGCCGGTCGCCAGTTCGAGCGCGACGAAGTCCGGACGCTCCTCGAGGTCGGGCGCACCCCCGAACTCGAAGGCTTCCGCAGCAAGCTCGGCCGCCCGTTCAAGGCGGTCGTGAAGCTCGGCGCGACGACGGAATTCAAACAGAGCTTCGACTTCGGGGACTCCGACGACCCGGCCCGCAAGATCGATTTTTCGACCCTCCCGGCCCTCGTGAAATGCCCGCTCTGCGAGCCCGGAACGATCCACGACACCGGGTCAGCCTGGCAGTGCAGCAACACGCCCGCCTGCAAATTCCGCATGGGGAAAACCCTCTGCCAGCGCGAAGTCCCGCGCGAGCAGGTCGAGAAACTCCTCGCCGAAGGCAGGACCGCCCTCATCCAGCGGTTCATCTCGAAAAAAGGCCGCCCGTTCTCCGCGTTCCTCACCCTCGACAAAAAGACCGCCAAAGTCGGCTTCGAATTCGAACCGCGCAAACCCGCCGCCAAAAAACCCGCCCGCCCACGCGCCGCCGCAAAGAAATCCAGCGAAGAGTAACCGCCCTCCAAGCCTCATGGCTACCCATGTGCAAAGCGCCGGAATCCACCTCGCCGACGCCTGATTTCTTCCGGGAGCATACGCATCCTGCGTGTTCTGCCAGGCTTCCAGCCGGGCAACTCCGGGAAAGGTTTAGCCGCCGCCTATCAGGATTTTTACAGATTCAAAAAGCATGCTCATGGTGGAAACACGCATGGAGTTGCGGAGTTTGTCGGTTGGAAATATCCCGCCGGTTTCCGAACGCACAAAATGGTCGGATGTCTTTGAGCTTTTCCTGTTTTCGTTGACACGAGCCCGAAAGCAGAAGATCAAGGGACAATGCCTGCCACGCGGTTCCACAATACACGGCATCTCATCGTGCGGCTTGAGGAGCGCGGGTTGAGTTTGGAAGCGTTGCGGAATGTGGTGAACTGCCCGGATTCTCAAAAACACCAGGGAACCGGCCAGCATGGCGGGAAACTTTCCCTTTTCTCAAAGACGGTGGATGGACAGAAGCTTTGTTGCGTGGCAGAGTTGAAGAGGACAGAATGTTGGATCGTTACCGGATATTATGAAGATTGATCGCTTGGTTGTGAAAAGTTCGGGGGCTCCGACTCTGGAGGTGGATCATGACGCCGGGGCCGCTTACCTGCGCTTCCGGCGGGGCAAGGTCGCCCGCACGGTGCCGCGTGGCGGTTCGGGGGCGTTCGTCGCCATTGACCTGGACCGCTCGGGCGATGTGCTCGGAGTGGAAATCATCGGAGCCGATGTGATCGAAATCCACCGCATCCTCCAACGCGCCGCCGTGGATGCCCCCGATGTGGACTTCTCCCGCCTCCGCTATCGCGCAACCTCGCCGGTCGCGGCTTGATCAGCATGAAAACCCAATCGCAGTTCTGGCTGTTGGCATCTCCGAGCCCCAGACAGCCTCACATCGAGTCCAGCGGGCTCCTCACCGCCAGCCCCGGCCTGTTCAACACATGCGACCTTGGCGGCGAGGGCAGCCGCACGGGAGATTGACCACAGGTCAACCCGATGGGTAAGACGAGCGGAGCGAGCGCATCAATATAGCGTCGTCGTGCTCACGTCCGAATGCCCGAGCAACATCCTGCACCGTGCGGATGTCGGATCCCACTTGCCGGCCACAGCTTCAGTCATGAGCTTGGTTTATGCAGTTTCTCAAAAACCTCCGCAGACGGCAACCAATTTCCCCTTGCATGTCTCTCCATGACCGCGCAATAGTGTCCATATGGACACGATACGGGATGCCCCGGAAATATTTCCGGCCTACGAACACTTGCTGGACGCCCGCAACATCCCGGCCAAGGCAAAACCATATTATCTGCGCTGGGCGCAAGCCTGGATCACCACCGTCGCCTTGGACAACCTGCCAGCCACACTGGACTTTTTTCAGTCCCTCGGTCGTCGCGCCAGCCTTCCGGCATGGCAATTTCAACAGGCTGTCCGCGCCGTGGCATGGCTCGCCCGCGACATCCTTCACATTCCCTGGGCGGCATCCTTCGACTGGCGCGGGCTCGCCGACCAGGCCAAACCGCTCGAACCCGATCATCGAACCCTCGGACGCGAATCCATCCACGTCCCACTGGCAAAGGTGGCACCCGCTGTCCCCGCAGGCCCGCTGCCGGAGACGGTCGGAGAAGTCGCCCGCATCTGCGATGAAATCCGCCGCGCCGTCCGTCTCGGCGGACTCAGCTACGCCACCGAGCAAACCTACGTCCATTGGAACGCCCGGTTCACGCGCTTTTGCCTGATCCGCCTCAAACAAACCCCGCAGGATGCCGGGGCGCACGGGATCACCGACTACCTCAGCTACCTCGCGCTCGAACGCAACGTCTCCGCCTCCACCCAAAAACAGGCACTCAACGCGATGGTCTTCCTCACCCGCAAAGTCTTTGGCCAAACCGAATTCACCCTGGAAAAGCCGATCCCCGGACACACCCAACGCAGACCGCCCATCGTGCTCACCCGCGACGAGATCCAAGCCGTCCTCGCTCTTTTGGAAAATCCTTGGAAACTCGCCGCCCAGCTCATGTATGGCTCCGGCCTCCGTCTCATGGAAGCCCTCCGCCTGCGCGTCAAGGACATCGATTTCGGCCAGGGCACCATCATCGTCAACGACGGCAAGGGCGCGAAACACCGAGTCGTCCCTCTGCCTCGCGCCTTGGAATCAAGGCTGAAAGAGCATCTGGCAAAAGAGCGCGAAAAACATGCCAACGACTTGGCAGGCGGATGCGGCGAAGCCCACATGCCGGAATCCCTTCTGCGAAAATACCCCAACGCCTCCCGCGAATGGCCCTGGCAGTTTCTCTTCCCCTCAGCAACACTTTGCCCGCACCCAAGAACCGGCAGAATCGCCCGATACCACGTCCACGACGCTTCCATGCAGCGTCAGTTCAAAGCGGCCGTGCGCAAAGCCCTCCTCTCCAAACCCGCCACCTGCCACACCCTTCGACACAGCTTCGCAACTCACCTCCTCGAAAGCGGCATCGACATTGCTACGCTGACGCTCCGGTTGCCTTCCCGGCTACACCATAGACCTTCCCTAGTTGATACGATGCGCTATCGCGCTGGTGTTCGAACCGTCCAAGACCTGCTCGGCCATACCGATGTCTCCACCACCATGATTTACCTCCACGTCATGAAACGCCCCGGCGCAGGTGGCCCCAGCCCGCTCGACATGACGTAACCGTTCTCCGTCAAAACCATATTATTTGCTTGCACAGGTGTGCTTGGCGCGCAAAATCGCTCCATGAAACGCCAACGGCAGGATGTGCCCTTCCGGGCGACATTTGCAGGTAATATGTCGCCGGTGACATTTTACTGGCAAATGTCGCCGGCGACTCAATAATACTGTTCGGCAAACAGAATATGCGCCTTGTCGTTGCCGTCTTTTAAGATAATCTTGCCTCCATGAATACGACGTTTACCGCAATCATCAAAAAGGACGGTCCTTGGTGGATCGGCTGGATCGAAGAGGTTTCCGGCGTCAACGCCCAAGAAGAAACAAAGGAAAAACTGCTTTCTTCACTGAGGGAAATCCTCTCTGAGGCTTTGGAGTTCAACCGTTCGGAGGCGCGACAGGCAGCAGAACAAGACTATACAGAGGAACTTGTGACGGTGTGAAGCGTCGCATATTCATCCAGCACCTCCAGGAACACGGATGCGCGCTCATTCGGGAAGGTGGGAATCATTCTTGGTGGGGCAACCTGTCCAAGAACAGACGATCATCCGTTCCCCGGCACTCGGAAGTTCACGACTTGCTGGCTCGAAAGATTTGCAAGGATCTGGACATTCCCAAGCCGGGAAAAACATAAAGCCCATCGGGGCGATGGACCGAATCACCATGCCTTCGGCACTTTTGTCACAGATCCTGCGGACGCAGGATCTGCGCCAAAAGCGAGTGGTGATCGGTCATCGGGGACGTCTGGCAAAAATACTTTCTTGGCTCCCACGATTTTCGTGGTATCATAAAAACATGACACTCATGCAACTTCCTCAAGTTCAGGCGCTCTCAGTCCGCGAAAAGCTGGAATTGGTGGACGAGATATGGGAGAGCGTATCTTCCGACACTGATTCTCTGGAAGTCACTCAAGAAGAGAAGGATATATTAGATCGCCGCTGGGCTGACTTTCTCGGCAATCCGAGCTCAGCCCTCACGCTTGCGGATTTCAAAACAAAAATCAATGCGCTTCGCGCATGAGGGAGATTCGGATTCTGCCAGCGGTGTTGCAGGACGTTGAGGAAGCGGCTTCGTGGTATGACGAGCAAAAATATTCCGGGCTTGGAGATCAATTTCTCGATACTTTTTATGCGTCACTTTCACACATTCAACAAGACGGAGAGATTTACCGCCCCGCTTATCAAGGTTTCCGCAAGATACTGATTCGCCCATTCCCCTACGCGGTTTATTATCGACTCCACTCCGATATTTGGATTGTTACCCTTGTAATTCATGCAGCCCGAAAACCTACTCTGGCACGCAGACTTTTGCGAAAACGGAAATAGGCCAACCATGCCGTCCACCGAACACCTACCCGCCGTCACGCCGAATGCTGGTCGCTTCGCTCCCTGGCATTCGTCGCGCCGTCAGTCCGGTGCCGGTGACGGCGGACGTAGGCAAAGAAGAATTGCGTCAAGCGCGAAATTCTGTATCCTCATTTTGTGCCCACCTCTCTGCGAATCGGACCATATCGGTTCTTTTTCTACGCGAACGACCGTGACGAACCAGCTCACGTTCATGTTCAACGTGAACGGAATACAGCAAAATTTTGGATTGATCCGGTGCGGATTGAGCGAAGCGGACGCTTTCGGGCGCACGAACTGCTTGAATTACAGAGAATTATCCGGAAGAATAAAACAATACTACTGAAAGCTTGGGATGAATACTTTAACGCTTGAACCGCCCTCCACCTGCATCCAGGACATCAAGATCACCAGCTCGACGCTGGCAATCGACCTGTCCGATGGGCGCTGCATTTCCGCTCCGCTTGTCTGGTATCCCCGACTGCTAAACGCCTCAGTCAAAGAAAGAAATCATTGGGAATTGATCGGCGAAGGCGATGGCATTCACTGGCCTGATCTCGATGAAGACTTGAGCATGGATGGAATTATCCAAGGGCGTCCCTCCTACGAGTCACAGAAATCCTTCCAGCGTTGGCTTTCCGAAAGAAGGAAAAAAGGCCTAACAAACTCGTGCAGCTAATCGCTGGCCCGTCGGGAGTTTCGATGAACACCGATTTGACGTTCCACCGCTCAGGCACGGGGCCTGCTGGCAGAAGAGCAGGCCGAGCGCCTTCGCTCCCGAGCATTGCGGTCCACCATTTCCGCCAGCCAGCGATACCTGACGGCGGACGTTGATATGGCTGCGGTTTTGTCAACAGGCAAAATGATCCTCTGGACAGTTTTTTCATAACTTTCCTTAGCAGCCGGAAGTGAGAGCAAGTGAGAGGCGGAGGAGCGGGCGGGGTGATTAGGTTCCCGGCGGTTTGTATGCTGATATTCGTGGGCCTTAGCATCGTTTCCGGTGCCACCACATTTTTTGAATTCACCGCGGCTCGCCTCGTCGGTGGCCTCGGGCACATAGACCGGCGAGAGGTCGCCAGCGCGAAGCAGGCGGGCGAGCTTCTCGGCGTCGCGCCTGTCGGTCTTGATCTTGTCGCCGGGCTTCTTGGGAATGAGCGATGGAGCAACGACCGTGCAATCGATCCCGAGCTGGTTGAGCCGCCGAGCGATCACGAACCCGCACGGCCCCGCCTCGTAGCAGACGTGCAGTGTGCGTTCCTGGTCCCCCCGGATGCGTCGCATCAGCTTCTCCACCGCGTGGAGGTCGTTGGTGATCGTCCCCGCCTGGCGGACCTCCCCGGTGCGCCCGCCCTCTGCGACGGCGCCGGTGATCGTTTCTTTGTGGACATCGAGCCCGATGTAGAGTTCAGTTTTTGTCATATGGTGTGTTTGTTTGTTCGAGTTTCACTTGTTGAATCAGAACGAGTCTTCGCTCAATACGGAGTCGTTCTTGCGGATAGGCCCTCACGGGTAGCCCGCGAATATGAACGGCAAACACACCACCTTTTTCAAGGCCGCGCTTGCCGCCTCAAAGCGGATCCGCAGCCATAAAGTCTCGCAGAAAAATACCGCTTGACGCGACGCACGTAATCACGCACGCTTTACTCATGCAGACAGTCACAGCCACAACAGCACGGTCCATGATCTACAAGCTCCTCGATGATGCTTCGGACTCTCACGAGCCGATTCAGATCACTGGCAAGCGCTCCAGTGCGGTTCTCGTTGCCGAGGACGACTGGCGGGCTATACAGGAGAGCCTGTATTTGATCTCGATTCCAGGCATGAGGGAATCCATTCGTGCCGGGCTCGCCACTCCAGTGTCCGCGTGCGCCAAGGAACTTGACTGGTGAAATATCAACTAGTCTTCACAAAACAAGCTCAGAAGGACGCCAAAAAGCTTTCAAGCGCTGGTCTGAAATCGAAGGCAGAGTTCCTTTTGGCTATTTTGGCGGATGATCCTTTCCAGAACCCACCTCCCTACGAGAAGCTTATTGGGGATCTTGCTGGTGCCTACTCTCGAAGGATCAATATCCAGCACAGACTGGTGTATCAGGTGATTAAGGCTGAACGAGCGGTCAAGGTATTGCGGTTGTGGACTCACTACGAATAAGAAAAGTAACGGGCCAGTTGACCTAATCCCTGTCCCTCCGGGACTTTCGGCATACCTCCTGCTGATTCCGCTTCGCGGGCAGGAGGAAATGCAAGTGGGGATACCTGAGCGGGGATAGAACAGAATTTCCCAATTTCAGAGCGGCCTTAGAATGAGTGGGTAGCGAGAAAAAGCGGGACAAACTTCTCCCTGTGCTGATGAAATAGGCACCGCGCTGCCGGGCGAGGCCCGCGCAAATCATGAGCCTGATGGAGCAGCTGGGAAAGGAAGTCACGGAGTTCCGCCGCGACCAGGCGTTGGCTTATCCGGCAGCGGGAATGCTGGCCCTCATTGGCATAGCCACGTTTGCCGGAGTGATGCACGGGCAACGGGATCTGGCCGCCTTCGGTCGCACCTGCTCGCAGGCGCAGTTGAGGGCGTTCAAGTTCCGCAGGGCGCCGCGCAGCAAGCGAAGGGAAGCTCCGGGAGAAACCACCTTCATGCGCGTGCTTGCGCGGGTGGATGCCGCGCAAGTCGAGCGCGCGCTCCTGCTCTGGCAGGATCAGGTGCTCGGCCCGGCAGGTCGCTTCCCTGACCCGCCTGGTTTTGCGCCATTCGGGTCAGTGCCCGCCGAACTCAAAGGCACAAAGTATCGCCAGCTTGTCATTCCGCCAGTTCGCATTTTCTATCGCGCACAGAATGAGGTTGTTTACATCGTCTACGTCATACGGGGAGAAAGGCTTTTTCGGAATGACGATTTGCTTGACAGAGATATGGGCTCGTCCAGCTCATCGCGAGCTATGAGCCTCAATCCGGCAATTGCCGCGCGTCACCAATCAACGCGAATAAAATCAGGAAGTGAGAAACAAACAGGCCTTCACCCCCGGGGTGAATTGAGCATCTTTCGGAAGTTGCTGACATTCGCGTTCTTTCGCGTGATTCGCGGGCCTCTTCTACTCTTTCCGGTTTTTGCGGCGTTGATGCAGCCAGGCCGCCGTGAGAAGGGCCCCCGAGGCCGCGTAGGCCGCCGCGAATGCCGGGGCCGCGAGGAATCCGAATTTGTTGCTCACGCCTGCCGGGCCGAGCGTGTAGGCGTGGATCAGGCCGGTCGCTGAGAATGCCGCGGCCGCAAAGGCCCAGATGGCGGCGGCACCGAATTGGCGTTCGACCAGGAACACGCAGATCGCCGCCAGAATCATCGAGGTGAGGATGAATCCTTGATTCAGGGAGATCATGCCTCCGAGGAAGAGGCTGTCGCCGAAATTCGGGGCGGCCTGCGCCAGGGTTGTGCCGGCCGCCCGCAACGTGGTTTCGACCAGGAGAAATGCCCAGGCTGCCAGCGAGGGAATCAGGCCGACTGCCACGGCGAGGGCGTGCGCCTTGGGCACCTCCTGGAATGCCTGCGCGGTAATGATGACGCCGATCCAGAGAAGGATGCCCAGCATGGCTTCCAAGGGCACCACATGCAGCACCGCCGTGACCGCCCCGCAAATGCAGAGCAACGAGATGACCGCTCCATTTAACACGGAGTAAGCGTTGCGCGCGCCCATCGCCTTCCAACCGGGATGGCCGATGTAGATCGTGGTCGGGAACGGGCTTCCGAAGCACGCGGCGGCAAGGGTTCCCAGGCCGTTGGCAAGCAGCGACGGGCGCGTCTCGAAACGATCCCCCGCCGCCTCGGCGCTCTCCAGACACTGCAACGAGCCGATGACGTTGAAGAGCCCCATGGGAAGAATGACCGCAAGGTATTTCCATCCGGCATCGCCGAAAAACAGTCCGGCCACTTCGCCGAAATGAGTGGCGGGCAGGTGCAGCCCCCATTCCACCGGAGGCCCCTGGGGCGCGGCACCCATCCCGCACCAGTGCAGGCCCCAGGCGGTTGCCGTGCCGACAAAGACCGCCACAAATCCCGCCGGCAACCCGAACGGGAGGCGCAGCTTCCCGCCGTAGCCCGCAAGGATCAATATCACCGGCACCAGCGCGACCGCGGGCGACGCGAAAATCTGAAAGACAAACCCCATCGCGATGAACGTGATCGCGATCCCGGCAAGCGAAGAAAGCAGCGCCGCGCGCGGGGTCACGCGCCGGAGCCAGCCGCCAAAAAACGCGCCGGCGATTTCCATCAGCCCGTTGAGCACGCAGGCGAAGATCCCGGCCCGCCACGCGAGGTGCTGGTCGCCCGTCTCGCGATAGACCGGTCCCATGATGAGAAAAATGAACGCGACCAGGCTCACCGTGTTGATCCCATAGGGAAGTGCCGTGACGTCGTCGCGTCCCTCCCGCCGCGCCAGCCGCCACCCCTGCCAGGCATAAAAAAAATTGCCGGCGACGATGGAAAGTGCGGCACCGGGCAGGATCGTTCCGACGACGAACCCGGGAGAAAACCCGCACGCCAGCGGGCAGAGCGTCAGGACCAACAGAAGCTGCAGCAGGTTGTCAACAAACAACCCGAAGAACCCGTCAATGTCGCCCCGCTTGATCCATTTCATGTCGCCCATGTTTCCCAACCCATCCGCCTACCCGCTCCGCTCGATGTTTAAAAGAAATTTTCCGATTTTCGTATGGTGGCGTGCGCGCGGTTTGTGCATAATCGTGCCTTCTTCATGGTCGAACGAACGAACACCCGCCTGAGAAAGCGAGTCCTCATCGTGGACGACAAACTGGTAGCCCCGCACAGCGCGGGTGGCCGTGCGGTGCGCGAGCTGGCCGACGAGTTCGCCGCGCGGGCGATCGATGTCGTCGAGGCGGCGACGATCGATGATGGCGAGGCGGTGATCCTGTCCGACGCATCGGTTCTGTGCGTCTTTGTGGATTGGACGATCGGGGCCGACGACGCCTCGACGCACGCGGCGGCAGAGGCCCTGCTGAAAACGATCCGCTCGAGGCGCGCGAATGTTCCGGTGTTTTTGATGGGCGACCGCTCGCGGAACCACACGCCCGGCGTGGAGGTGATGTCGCTGGCCAACGAGTTCGTCTGGATGCTCGAGGACACGGCCCCGTTTGTGGCCGGGCGCGCGCTGGCGGCGATGCACCGGTATTTGGAAAATCTTCTCCCGCCGTTCACCAAAGCGCTTCTCGCCTACACCGCGACGCGCGAGCATTCGTGGGCCGCGCCGGGCCACCAGGGCGGTGTCGCCTTCACCAAGACCCCCGAGGGCCGGGTGTTCTTCGACTACTTTGGCGAGAATCTTTTCCGCACCGACACCGGGATCGAGCGGACGCCGCTGGGCTCGCTGCTCGACCACGAGGGCGTGATCGGCGAGGCGGAAAAATATGCGGCGCGCGTCTTCGGATCTCACCTCAGCTACTCGGTGCTCAATGGCACGTCTGGCTCGAACCGCTCGATCATGTCGGCGGTCATCAACGACAACCAGCTCGCGCTCTGCGACCGCAACTGCCACAAATCCATCGAACAGGGGCTCGTCATCAGCGGCGGCATCCCGGTCTTCTTCCTCCCCACCCGCAACCGCTACGGCATCATCGGCCCGATCCCGCCTCAGGAATTCTCGCCGGAAAAAATCCGCGAAAAAATTGCCGGCCACCCGCTCCGGCAACTGGCGGTTTCCGAGGCGCCGGTTTACGCGGTGGTGACGAACTGCACTTACGACGGGATGTGCTACCACGCGGCCGACGTGCAGGACCTTCTCGCGCAGACCGTGGACACGATCCATTTCGACGAGGCCTGGTATGCCTACGCGCGGTTCAACCCGATGTATCGCGACCGCCACGCGATGCGCGGAGACCCGAAGGACCACCCCGCCGACGGCCCGACCGTCTTCGCCACCCACTCGACCCACAAGCTCCTCGCCGCGCTCTCGCAGGCATCTTACATCCACGTCCGCAACGGCCGCCGGCCGATCATCCACAGCCGGTTCAACGAGGCCTACATGGCCCAGGCCAGCACGTCGCCGCTCTACGCGATCATCTCGTCGAACGAAATCGGCGCGGCCATGATGGACGGCCCGGCCGGTCTCGCCCTCACCCGCGAGGTCATCAACGAAGCGATCGATTTCCGCCAGGCCCTCGCCCGCGCCCACCGGGAGTTCGCACGGAAAAACGACTGGTTCTTCTCCCCGTGGAACGCGCCGGAGGTCCGCGATCCGTCCACCGGAGAAAACGTCCCGTTTGCCGACGCGCCTCCCGAACTCCTCGCGACCGACCCGCGCTGCTGGATCCTGCACCCGGGCGAAGCCTGGCACGGGTTCGACGGGATCCCGGACGGCTGGTGCATGCTCGATCCGATCAAGGCGGGGATCGTCTGCCCGGGCATGGGTGACAACGGGGAGCTCGAGGAAAATGGCATCCCGGCCGCCGTCCTCAGCAGCTTCCTCTACCGCCGCGGAATCATCCCTTCGCGGACGACCGACTTCATGGTCCTCTGCCTGTTCTCAGTCGGGATCACGAAGGGGAAATGGGGCACGCTCATTAACACGCTTCTCAATTTCAAGGACTCCTACGACCGCAATGAGCTTTTGGAAACCATGCTGCCCGACCTCGTGAAGGCCGCGCCCGCCCGCTACGGGAAAATGGGTGTCCGCGACCTCTGCGACGAGATGTTTGCCCGCATGAAAACCAGCGCGATGGACAAGGCCCAGGCCGCTGCGTTCGGCAACCTCCCGACTCCCGTGATGCCGCCCCGCGCGGCCAACGCGAAGCTCATGTCGGGCGAGGTCGAACTCCTCCCGCTCAGCACCATGGCCGGACGCACGATCGCCGTCGGCGCAATCCCGTACCCGCCCGGCATCCCGATCCTCATGCCTGGCGAAAATATCGGCCCGCACGACGGCCCCTGGCTCACGTTCCTCCGCTCGATGGAGGACTGGGGCCGCGAATTTCCCGGCTTCGAAAAAATCGTCGAGGGCGCGGTCGTCGAGGACGGCCAATACCACTTCTGGTGTGTCAAGTAGCACGCAGCCAACATGGGCAGGATGCCCATGTTACGAAATGGTTTTTACGCAGCAACCGGGAATCCGCGGGTTCTGTGGCTGAAAAGCGGTTTTCGGTTTCAGGCTTTCAGCGGGGTGGCGAGCCCCTCGGCGGACGCGAGGCGAATCTGGTTGGCGTCGAATGAGAGGAACTCCCTGGCGTCGAGCACGAGTGCGGTGGCGATATGGAGGATGTCAAAACTGCGATGGCCGCCACCGACCGTGCGCAATTTGGAGATCCGCTCGCCCGTGACAAGGACGCCGGGGATGTCGCAGTCCAACAATTTCACCTGCCCCTGCTTCATGTGCAGCGAATTTTTTTCGATCATCCTTTCCGCTTCGTCAATCGGGTATCCGGTTGAGGGGTTCTTTCTGTGGCGGAAGGCCTGGAAGCGGACGGCCTGGCGGAATTCCCAGAGCAACAGGCGCGTGACATGCAGCGGTTCCGTCATGGCTTCCCGGTAGGCCAGCGCACGATCCGAGTTGTCCTGGCTGCGGTAAAGCGCGCACAGGAAGGAGGTATCAGGATAGGCGTTCAACTCATGTCCCCCAGTTCGGCTTCCCGCATTTCCCGGACCTCCTCGGCCGAGAAGACCCTGTCGCCCCAAGTCTCCTTCATCCAGCGCCGGTGCTCTTTCGCGTCAAACTTCGGAACCTTGTCCTGTCGGGGCAGCGTAAGATGCGCGACGGGTTTGCCATGCTTGGTGATCTCGATTTCCTCGCCATCAGCAAGCCAAGCCATGACCTTGCCAAAATCATACCGAAGATCTCTGATGGTGAGCGTTTGCATAAGATGTGATGATTTATTTTATCACACTTTAACGCGTAGAATCTTGTGCTGTCAAGATTAAGGTCTTCGGCCGCATGGCTGATCCCCGAAAATTTTCCGGTGGCGCACGGCGGGATCCCGTGCGACGTTCCCGCCATGAAAGCCGCCGCCCTTGCCGTGGCCGCGCTCGCCGCCGGCATCGCCCTGGCTGATGAACCGATGACTCCTCTCCAAAAATATGTGACCGCCCAGTGCGGTACCGAGCCACCGTTTCAAAACGAGTTCTGGGACAACCACCGCGACGGGATTTATGTCTGCATCGTCTCCGGCAGGCCACTCTTCAGCTCGAAGGACAAATTTGATTCCGGCACCGGATGGCCGAGCTTCTCGCGTGCGATGGCCGGGGCCGCGATCGAGGAGAAAAAGGACACCTCGCTCGGCGTGGCGCGCACCGAAGTCCGCTCGATCCCAGGGAACTCCCACCTCGGCCACGTCTTCCCCGACGGCCCGGCCGGAACCCGCTTCTGCATCAACTCCGCAGCCCTCCGGTTCATCCCCGCCGCCGACCTTGAAAAAAACGGCTTCCCCGAGCTCAAAAAATTGTTCGAAAAGCCGCCGGAAAAATAATCCCGGAAGCCCCGGTTGCGGGATTATTTGACGAACCGCCTGCGGACCGGGATCCCGCGGCCGGCCAGGTAGTTTTTGGCATCGTCCACGGTGAATTTTCCGAAGTGGAAAATGCTGGCGGCAAGCACGGCGTCGGCGCCGCCTTTTTCGAGGACATCCGCGAGGTGCTCCAGTCCGCCGGCTCCGCCGCTGGCGATGACCGGGATGCCGACCGCGCTGCCGACCGCACGCGTGAGCGCGAGGTCGTAGCCCCCGCAGGTGCCGTCCGCATCCATGCTGGTGAGGAGGATCTCTCCCGCGCCAAGGCGTTCGGCCTCGACGGCCCATTCGACCGCGTCGCGCTCCGTCGGCCTGCGGCCGCCGTGGGTGTGAACCCTCCAACGGCCGGGCGCGTCGCGCTTGGCGTCAATCGCGACGACGACGCACTGCGAGCCGAATGCCCGGGCCCCCTCGCTGATCAGCTCCGGCCGCTCGAGGGCGGAGGTGTTCACGCTGACCTTGTCGGCCCCCGCACGAAGCATCGTGCGGAAATCCTCCACCGTGCGGATGCCGCCGCCCACGGTCAGCGGCATGAAGCATTGCTCGGCGGTGCGCCTCACCACAGAAACCATCGTGGCCCTTCCGTCGCTGGACGCCGTGATGTCCAGAAAGACCAGCTCATCCGCGCCCTGCTCGTCATACATCTTCGCACACTCGACCGGATCCCCGGCGTCGCGCAGCTCCAGAAACTTGGTTCCCTTCACCACTCGCCCGTCGGTGACATCCAGGCACGGAATCACGCGCTTCGACAACATGGATTATTCATGTCCGGCGCCGCGGGAAATGTCACGAGCAGATGCGCGAGGGGTGCATCCGTTTTCCTCGCTCTTTCCTTTTCTCCAGGAGAGGGCAGAATGTCTGAAATGATCGAGCCAGCAAGAGTTTCCGATGATCTCCGCCGGATCCTCGCTGCCGCCGGCGGGCGGGCGATGCCGGTGTCGGAGATTCTCCGGCATACCGGCGGCCGGGGGCTTCACACGATCGCGATCATCCTCTGCCTTCCGTTTCTCTCGCCGGTCGCGCTTCCGGGCCTCTCGATCCCGTTCGGTGTTGCGATCGCGATCTGCGGACTCCGGATCGCGCTCCGCCACCAGCCCTGGCTTCCCGCCGTCTTCATGCGGCGGAACATCCCGTTTCCGATCCTGGAAAAAATGCTCCGCCTCGGGATCGCGATCCAAACCCGGCTGGAGAAACTGCTGCGCGTGCGCTGGACGGTTTTCACCGACACGCATGCCGCCCAATTGGCGGGAGGCCTCACGATCTCGCTGGCGGCCGTCCTGTTGAGCCTCCCGATCCCTCCGCCGTTTCCCCTCACCAACACGCTCCCCGGATTCGCCATCATCCTCCTCGCGCTCGGCATGATGGAGCGCGACGGGCTCGTCGTTTTTTGCGGCTATCTTCTCACCGCCGCCGCGACCGTTTACATCGGAATGATCGCGGTGCTCGGCGGGGCCGGGGCCGCAAAAATCTGGAGCCTGCTCGCCCGGTAGCCCGGGGGCTTTGGCGTTGGCTCAGGGTGCTGCCAGCTCCGCGAGGAGCGCGCGGTTCAGCCGGATGCCGGCCAGAAAATTTGCCGCCGGGAAATTTTCATCCGGGGCGTGCGCGCGGCAGTCCGGGGAAGCGAGTGCGAGGAGGAGGGAGTCTCGGCCGAGCATGTTGCGGAAGGTTGTGAGGATCGGGATCGAGCCGCCTTCGCGCATGAGGGCGGGCGGTTTTCCGAACACCTCCTCCAGCGCGCGCCGGGCGGCCATCCCGTCCGGCCCGTTGGGATCGCAGGCATACGGTTCGCCGCCGTGCCCGCGCGTGCAGACGACCCGGACACCCGCCGGCGCGTGGCGCGCAAAATGATCTTCCGCAAGCTCGAGGATCGCATCCGGCTTCTGATCTGGAACGAGGCGGAACGACACTTTGAAAAATGCCTCGGCCGGCAGGACGGTCTTGCTGCCTTCGCCCTGGTATCCGCCTCCGATGCCGTTGATCTCGGCGGTCGGACGCGCGCCGATCCGCTCGACCGCGCTGAATCCCGGCTCGCCGCCGAGCCGCTCCACTCCGGCCTGGCGGGCGATGTCCTCGTCGCGGAGCGGCGAGGCCGCCGCCGCCTCGCGCTCCCACGGCAGCGGGTCTTTGACAGCGTCGTAAAATCCGGCGATCGCCACGCGACCGTCCGCATCGTGCAGGCCGGCCACAAGCCGGGCCGCGACGGTCGCCGGGTTCACCACGGCCCCCCCATAACACCCGGAGTGCAGATCGTGCGATGGCCCGGTGACGCGGACCTCCATCGTGGCAATCCCGCGGAGCGCATAGCTCAGCGTCGGATGCCCGTCGGCCGCCATGCCGGTGTCGGAAATGGCGATGACGTCGCACGCGAGTTCCCCGCGGTGCTTTCCGAGAAATCCCGGGAGGCTTTCGCTGCCGGTTTCCTCCTCGCCTTCGATCAGAAAAATGACATTGACCGGCAGCGGGCCCTCGCGAAGCGCCTCTTCGACCCCGAGGATGTGCGCCAGGATCTGTCCTTTGTTGTCGGTCGAGCCCCGCGCAAAAATCCTCCCGTCCCGGATCTCCGGCTCGAAGGGCGGCGAACTCCACGCCCCGAGCGGCTCGGGCGGCTGCACATCGTAGTGCCCGTAAATCAAGACCGTCCGCTTCGCCGGATCGCGCGGCGATTTCGCCACCACGATCGGATGCCCGTCGGTCGCCTCGACCCGCGCGTCCAGCCCGGCGGATTTCAATCTGCCGGCCAGCCACCCCGCACACGCGAGCATGTCCGGCGCATGGACGCTCTGGGCGGATACGCTCGGGAAGCGCAGGAATGCGAAGAGATCATCAACGGGTTTCATAAGTTTTATCTCGAGGATTAGAAACTTTCGGGAGGCATTTTCCCCTGGGCCGCGAAGAGCTGGCGGAGGAAATACAGGTCCCCGCGATCCTTTTCGCGGCCGGTGCGCGACTTCATGCGCCAGAGGAGCTCCGGGCTGGCAAACGGAATCGCAACGCCGTCAATCACGTGAAGGACGACACTTTTCGACGCCTCGGCATAATCAATCCCCGAGGCGCTGGCCATCAGATCCACGAGGATCTCGTCGGAGACCCGGACAACAAGATACTTCGAGACATCGCCGGGATCGAGCTCCCGCACGCATCCGTCCGGAAGCGTCGCGAGAGCGCCGAAAACTTTGGCCTCGTTTTCCAGACTGGCATCAATGAGAAGATCAATGTCTCCGGTTGTCCGGGGCAAGCCCGCCATGATGACTGCGAATCCCCCGACAATAAAATACCGGGCGCTGCGCTGGTTGAGTTCCCGGCAGAGTGCAACCAAATCCTCCCGCCTGGGAGGTCGTGAGATTAGCTCTCCAGTTTCCGGGTCAAATGGTCCATCAGCCATTGGTCTGCCTCCTGGTGCGAACGGAAACGGAAAACTCCTTTGGGCACCTGTGATCGGAAAAGCTGTCCCAGAGACGTCTGCAAGCCCAAACCGTAGTCGGTGTTGCGGGTGGAAATCTTCCTCCGCCCCACGGTTTTTCCAATCGTCTCTTCCATGTTGATCACGGGAAGCATTCTGGCGGCACCATAATCCGTCCGTTCCGGAGTGGCAAGGGTGCATGACGGGAAAGTTGCCGTCTCGGCCATCGAAAGGGAATCTCTCCTTCGAACAGTTCCCCATTCTTGCAGCCGCTTGCATCCGATATCGCTGTGATTTCTAGTGCAAATATTTTGTGTTGTGGGAAATTCCCACTATGGAAAGCGTGACCACACTCGATGCCCGGAGACGGGGGGTGTTTCCTCTCCCGTTCCAGCCCGGTGATGTCCTTGTCAAAGAGAACCAGAGCGGCGAAGTCATCTCATTCCGGCTGCTGAAACCCGCCGAGGTTCCGGTTGTGAAACTCCGGCGACAGGCCGGTTTCACGATGCTGGATATCATCCCGATCCCACCCGAACGCATCGCGGCCGCCATCCGGGCCGACCGGGATGCCCGATGACTCCTTACTGGGATTCTTCGGCTCTCATCGAGGCGGTCCAGAATCTGAGAGTTCGCAAGGCTCTGCGCCGCTCCGGCGGATTCACCCGCCCGCACACCTTTGCGGAGGTGTTCTCCACGCTCACCGGTGGACGGCTTGGATTTCGTTGCCCTGCCAACGAAGCCTCAAAAATCATCGGCGAGCTGGCCTCAGATCTCCAAACGGTGGAACTCGGCGGCGAAGAAACTCTCGCCGCACTGACCGCCGCACAAAAGCACGGAGTGCGCGGCGGGCAAACCCATGATTTTCTTCACGCCGTCGCCGCACAAAAGGCCCGAGCAGGAGTTCTTTACACCCTGAATTCCGGCGATTTCCAAAGCCTCCGCCTGCCGATCATCATCGAGCCGCCTCCCGGCAGATGACTGCCGTGAACTGTCCACTTCCACCAGACGACCTCCGCGTCACCACCGATCCGACCGCCCTCGTCTCCCTCCTCTCGATTGCATCCGGAATCCCGTTCGCCGAGATCTACGCGGGTGAATTTCTGGCCGCCGATCCGCCCAAGGAGGACCCGCAGGGAACCGAGCGTGGATTGACAGGCAGCTCTTGACGGTATGGCACTGTTGCCATACCGTGCGTTCATGAAGATGACGATGCACATTGACGGCGAGCTTCTGGCCGATGCCATCAAGGCGACCGGTGCGACCACGAAGACCGAGGCCGTGGATATCGCGCTGCGGGAAGTGAGCCGGAGGGTGAGGCTCAAAAAACTGATGTCCACCCCGATCAAAGAGATCGACAAATTGTCTCCCGCCGAGATTTTTGATTTCAAGAGCTACGACCGGCTCCGGGCGGCAGAAGCCCCTGCGCATTATGGATCTCGTCGTCGCAGATAGCAGCTTCTACATTTCCGAGCTGCGCGCGAAACGGCAGCCGTTTATCGAGATGGAGCAGATGGATGACTGTGTCGAGTGGGCGATCACCGGCATGGTCGTTCTGGAAGTTTGCCGCGGCCTCACGATTCCCCGCGTGCGCGACGAATTTCTCGCGCGGTATTCCGTGATGGTCAACCTGCCGACCTCGAACCGCACCTGGGAACTGGCCGCCCGACTCGCCTGGGAACTCGACCGCAAGGGTCGCATCCTCTCCGCCCAGGACATCCTCATCGCCGCCCACTGCCTCCAGCACGAGGCAAGGCTCCTCGCTTGCGATAAGCACTTCGCCTTTGTCCCCGGTCTTCGTCTCGCGCGCACCCTCGGGGATCTGCCAAAAAAGTGACCGCCTCCGCCGGCGAAAGCTCTGGGGTCGGCAGACGGCTCCGTCTTTGACTCTCCCAGAGTCGGGTGCTACCATTTTGCAGCTCATGATCGCGCTTCCGAATTCCTCCTTCCCCGCCGCCGAATACCTGGCCGCCGAACGTGCGGCCGAAACGAAGAGCGAGTTCTTCGACGGCGAGATGTTCGCGATGGCGGAGATCACGAAAAACCATGAGCGAATCGTGATGAATTTCGGGGGCGAACTCCGGGAGAAACTCAAAGGCCGGAAAGGCGAACCCTTCGCCACCGACCTGCGTGTGAAGGTCGAGGCGAACGGCCTCTACATATGATTACCCGGAAGCTGTTTTTTCAGCGCCCTCTGCTCTTCGTTCTCCTTCTGGTCGCTGTGTGGGGACTTCTCTACCTGCCACACCTGAGGACAAGCCCCGGATGGTATGGCGACGAAACACTGACTCTCATGATCGGGCGCTCGTTGTTCGCCGGCGAGGGCGCCGACCGTGCGCTGCAGGTCACGTTCTGGCATCCGAGCTACTCCTACCAGCCCGGATATGCGTGGCTTGTCGGCTTGGCCGCCTCTTTCGCGGGCGGCGATATTGTTGGCGGACGATTGTTGAATGTCGTCATGGCCCTCGCGATTGCATTGGTTATTTTCTTCGGCGGGAGCCGCCCGTTCGGCAGGAAAGCCGCGCTGTTCGGGGCGCTGGTTTTTCTCACTTACGGACAAACCGTGATCCATTTCCGCTGGATCTATCCGCACAATGTCGTTGCGCTGGGCTTTGCCGTCACGGTTCTTTGCCTTCTGAGGAAAAGCTCGTTGAGAGCCGATTGGACGGCGGGGGCCGGGCTGGCGGTCGCGGCCGCCTGCCACCCTCTCTTTGTGCATGGAGCGCTTGCGGCGTGGCTTTGCCGCATCAAGCGTCCTGTTGCCTGGGTGCGGATGGCTGTGCTCCCCACGCTGGCGCTGGCCGGTTGTATCGGATGGACGCTTGCGCGGCAGAGCCCTCACCTTTGGGTGTTCGATGACATCCGCACGCTCGCCGGGTTCTACGGAAAGTTCAGCCAGGAAAACGGGTCGGGGCTTCAAGTGTTTCGAAACATCCAATTTTTTTATTCGCACGATCTCTTTCACGCGGGAGCCGCGGTTGCCGCGCTGATCTGTTGTCACCGGCGGTTTTATGTCATCCCGGTTTTCCTGGCTGTTGTTTCCGGCCTGCTGCTGCAAAACAGGCAAAACCTTCCGGTTTTCTATTATCAGGCCGTTGTCTTCCTTCCCGTGATGGCGATGGCCTGGGCCGGGGCGGCACGGACGGTTGAGGCCGGACTTCGCCGGCGGCTGGGCGGGCGAAGGTGGACCAGGTGGCTGCCGGCAGCCGCATTTGCTCTCCCGGGTTTTCTCTTCTTGCAAACCGTTGTTCCGGCGATATCCGGAACCCTCGTGCCGCGCAACCAGCCCTGGGTCACCCAGAGCGTCCCGGAGGTTGAGACCGCCTCGGCATGGCTCAACGAAAGGCTGTCGCCCGGAGACCTGGTGATCTGCCATCAGAATATCGGATGGCTTTTGAAATGCCGCACAGCGGACTTGATGCAGGCGACCGCATGGAGCGGACGGCCCACGTTCACTTTTGAAAAGCGTCCGGAGAGCGAGCGCTTCCGATATCCCGCCGATCTGCACGCCGCAAAATTCCTTGTCCTTGGCGACATTGACCGGCGCTGGACACTCGGGCAGCCAAATGTTTTTTGGATCCCTGAAGAAATGACGAGGCTGCGGTGGCCGGTTGTCTGGCAGGGTGAGAATTACGTGATTGTCGCGAATCCGGATTTTCTGTTAGGGAGCAGTCGATGATTCCTGTTCCCATCCAGCGTTGCCGGGTTTGCGGCGGCGAGGATCTCGCGCCGGTTCTCAGCCTCGGAGAGCAGTGCCTCACCGGAGTTTTTCCAAAAACGCGCGGGCAAGAAGTTCTCGCCGGCCCGCTGGATCTGGTGCGCTGCGTGCCCGACGGCGACCGGGCGTGCGGGCTCCTGCAATTGCGGCACTCCTATCCGCATCAGGAAATGTATGGCGACAACTACGGCTACCGCTCCGGGCTCAACGCCTCCATGGTGGAGCATCTGGAACAAAAAACCCGGCGCCTGCTCGCGCTGGCGAAACCGGCGCCGGGAAACATTGTCTGCGACATCGGCTGCAATGATGGAACGCTGCTGAAATCGTATCCGGGCGACCTGCGAAGAATGGGGATGGATCCTGTCGCCAGGAAGTTCCTGCACCACTACCCGCCGGAGATCGAGGTGATCACCGACTTCTTTTCGGCGGAGACCTGGATGGCCGCGAGCGGCGGACAAAAGGCGGCCATCATCACATCGATCGCCATGTTTTACGATCTGGAAGCCCCGCTGGATTTTGTCAGGCAAGTGGCTTCCTGCCTGGATGATGGTGGGATCTGGCACTTCGAACAGAGCTACATGCCCCGGATGATCGAACAGCTTGCCTACGATACGATCTGTCACGAGCACGTGGAATACTATGCGCTTCGCCAGATTCTTTGGCTTCTGAAGCGCGCGGATCTCAAGGTCGTCGCGCTCGAGCCGAGCGACGTCAACGGCGGAAGCCTGGCTGTCACCGCCGCCCATTTGCGCTCGCCTTACCCGGAAGCTTCCGCCGACATGGCCGCCCTGCTTCGATCGGAAGCGAGCGCGGGCTACGAGTCCATGAAGCCGTTCACGCGCTTTCGGGAAAGGGTTTTTGCCCACCGTGATGAACTCGGCGCGCTGGTTCGCCGGCAGGTGGCAGCCGGCATAAAGATCCTCGGCTACGGGGCCTCCACAAAGGGAAATGTTCTCCTGCAGTTTTGTGGTTTCACCCCTGCCGAGATCCCCTTCATTGCCGAGGTAAATCCTGAGAAGTTCGGCTGCTTCACACCCGGAACCGGGATCCCGATCATTTCTGAAGAGGCGATGCACGCGCTTCATCCCGATGAGCTCCTGGTCTTGCCGTGGCATTTCCGCGAAAACCTCATCGGGCGGGAGCGGGAATTCCTCCGGCGGGGCGGGCGGCTTTTGTTTCCGCTCCCACAAATCGCGTTCCATCCGGCGTGAGAACTCTCGTCATCATCCCGACCTACAACGAGCGCGCAAACATCGCGCCGATCATTTCTCAGTTGGAGGCTCAGGGCCTGGAGTGCGAATGCCTTTTTGTGGACGATGGCTCGCCCGACGGCACCGGAGAGGCGGTCGCGGAAGCGGCCCGAACACGGTCGTGGATCCGCCTCCTCCAGCGCGGGAAAAAACTGGGCATCGGCTCGGCTCACCTCGACGCCCTGGCCTGGGCGCGCGCGAACAGCTTCCCGTGTGTCATCACGATGGATTGCGACCTGACCCACTCTCCGGCCGATATCCCCGCGATGCTCGAAGCCGCCGAGGGCGCGGATGTCGTGATCGGCTCGCGATACATGCGGCGAGGGAGCCTCGCCGGGTGGAATTGGAAGCGCAAAATCCTCACGAGGACAGCTCATTTGCTCACCCGGGTTCTGCTGGGAATCCGCTACGATTGCACCGGTGCCTTCCGGGTTTACCGGCTCGACCGGATTTCCCCCGACGTTTTTGACCTCGTGCGATCCAATGGCTACGCCTTCTTTTTCGAATCCCTTTTCTTGCTCGCAAACAACGGGGCCAAAGTTATGGAAGTGCCGATCTGCCTTCCGCCGCGCACCTACGGAAGCTCAAAGATGCCGGCCGACGAGCCGTTCCGCGGGATCCGCCATCTCACCGCGATGGCTGCGGATCGTTTCCTGCGGCCGGAATCTTTCCGTATCCCCCATCATCGCATCCACTCCAACCCCGGGCTCGATGATGCCGGAGGATGGGATGCGTATTGGAGCAGGGCGGCGGCTGCAGGAAACCGATCCTATCAGGCGCTGGCGACCGCCTACCGGCGGCTGGTCATTACGAGGCGCCTCACTCACGAGATCCGGCGGGTTTTTCAATCCGGCGATAAGGTATTGCACGCCGGCTGCGGGAGCGGGCATGTGGATGAAGAGAATCAAAAATATGTCCGCATCACCGCGGTGGACACGTCGCTCCGCGCGCTGGAGATCTACAGCCGCTGTGTTCCCGGGGCGGAAGCCGTGTGCCACGCTTCGATTTTTGATCTTCCTTTTTCCGATGGAACCTTCGACGGGGTTTATCACCTGGGAGTGATCGAGCATTTCAGCGCCGACGAAATCCAGAGCATCCTGCGCGAACTTCGCCGCGTGATGAAGCCCGATGGCCGGATGCTGATCTTCTGGCCGCACTGCCGCGCCACCAGCGTGGCCGTGCTGAAGATCTGGCATGCCCTTGCGCGGAAGGAATCGCCGCCGCTTCATCCGCCGGAAATCTCCCTCAACAAGGGGCGCTCATGGACCCGCCATATTTTGGAATCGGCCGGCTGGGAAATGGAGTCCTATGCGTTTGGCATCCGCGATTTCTGGGTGCAGGCGGTCATCACCGCGCGGCCTTCGCCCACTCGACATCCCGAAAAACCATCTCGGCCACCCATTCCCTGAACGGACGCGCGGCGTTCCACCCAAGGTGGCGGCCCGCCTTCGACGGGTTCCCGACACGGGGGCGCTCAAAGTCTTTGCGGAACCGCTTTTCGTCCATGACAACAAATTTATTCGCATCGAGTCCCGCGGCCGAAAATGCTGCCTCGCAAAACTCCTTCACCGTGTGTTTCTCCCCGGATGCCAGCACGAAATCCCGGGGCTCGTCCGCCTCGAGGCAGAGTCGAAAACCCGCGGCAAAATCCGAGGCGTGGCTCCAGTCTCTGCAGGCGTCCAGGTTGCCCATTGGCAAAATCTCGCGGCGGCCCGCGACGATTTCGGCGACCCCGCTTGTGATCCGGCGGGAAACGAAATCCGGCCGCCGGAGATGGGACTCGTGATTGAAGAGGATTCCCGTGCATGCGAAGAGAGATTTCTCCGCGCGAAAGGCGGCGATCAATTGCTGCCCGGCGAGTTTGGCGACCGCGTAAGGATGCGCGGGATTTGCCGGGGAATTCTCGTCCTGCGGACTTTCGACGGGATCTCCAAAAATCTCGCTGGATCCGGCGAAAAAGAGTCGCGCAGCCGGCGAGCAGCGCTCGATCCATCTTAAGAAAGTGAGCACGGTGGTCGTGGACAGTTCCAGAACCGCGCGCTCGAAGGCCTCGCTGTCGTGCAACTGGCTGGGGCAGGCGAGATGGTAGATTTCGTCGGGACGGAACTCTTCGAGAACGGCGAGGAGAGACTCCCGATCCGTGCAGTCCACGGTCCGGATGTCATCCTGCGCGGATTCTGCCCGGGTCGTTCCCAGAACCAAGCGTCCGGTTTTTTCCAATTCCTGGCGCAAAAACCATCCGTCCTGTCCGGTAGCCCCGGTGATCAATGCCCGCTTCGCGCTACTCATCGTGCTTGTGCAGCTTAGCCCCTTCGGAGCGGGAGACAATCTGCAAAGTATATGGAACGCTGCTTCACCGGCGGATCCTCCAGCGCCCGTCGCCGACGCTGAGCACCTCGACGCGCACCGGGCAGAGCCCGGCCCTGTGGAAGCCGAGATCCTTCGCGACGGCGGGCGTGACATCGAGGATCCTCTTCCCGATGAACGGCCCGCGGTCGTTCACGCGAATGACGACCGAGCGCCCGTTGCGGAGGTTTGTGACGCGCACCTTGCAAGGCAGTGGCAGGGTTTTGTGCGCGGCCGCGCGCGACCAGGAATGCTGGCTCTCGCCGATCGCGGTCTTGCCCGGAAAAAAGAAAAGGAAGCTCTCATCATAATGCGAGGCGAGACCCTCCTCGGTGTAGCCGACCGCTTCCCTCGGGCTCAGCGGCGTGTAATAGATCCCGCGCACGGTATAGGGCTTGTGCTTGTATCCCTCGAAGCTGGTCCCGCAGCCGGAGAGGAAGAGGCAGAGCAGGAAGAGAGAAATATTATTCATCACTTCTTTCGGCGTCTCGTCGGGATCCTTTGGATGATAGGATTCGAGCCATTTTCATAGCCGCTAATTTTATCGATCCGATTCCCATTGTTGTCCGACACGCCGGAAATCCTAACTCAACGCACCGACCGATTCAAACCCCAAGTGCCGCCAGCCATCGCCTCTCGACGGGCTTGGAGACAGCGTTGCTGACAGTGCAACAGATGAGTGGCGACGCGGGCGGGCTTTCGGCTCTTCGATAAATGCGATTTTACGCGGGGCACCTTTGCCAAGCACATGAGAAATCAAAAGGTCAATGGGCACAGCCTGCCCCCTTGCCTCGCCCGCTCACCGCCTCCGCGCGCATCGCCCTCGGTGCCCTTGCTGTGGCAGAGCGGATGCCGGGGGCGACATCCCTCCATTCATGACGCTTACTCACGGATTGGGGGATCACCAGGAGATTTGACAGGTAGGAACATTGTGTGGTAATGACAAATGCAATACAAAAGTAATGAAAACACTGCAAATTCGCCTGCCCCAGGAGCTCCGTGAAGAAGCGGACTCCGTCCTGGGAGCCATCGGGCTCGATATGCCCACCGCTGTCCGTCTTTATCTCACCAAAATCGTTCAGACCCGCAGTATTCCATTTTCCCTCGAAGCCGGACCAGTTGAGGTGATGTCCGTGGATGTTGATACACAGACCCGCATGAATGCCGTCGCCTCGGCTTGGAGAGCCAGGAAGCGGGCAAAATGAAACTCCTCGTCTCCCGCCGGATCCGCAAGCGGGAGTTCGGACGCACAATTTCTACCGATGATTTATCCGTGCTCCGGCGCACAGCGAAGGTTGTGCTCGCGACCCCCATTGCAGGACCGGGAATCCCCGCAGGGACTCGGCTGCTCAAAGCCTACGGCACCGCACGTTCCGGCCCGAAACGTGTGATTTACCTGCTCGCGGTCGCGGAGGGGGATCTCTTTCTGCTGTTTTACCGTGGCAAGAATGACCCGATCGGCGTGAACGCGACGGCGAAAAACCCGGCATTCCGCGCAGAACTCCACAAATACCTCGCATGGCTCGAACAGGACATCCGATCCGGAGAGATCGACACGGTTGATCTTCCTGAGGAAAAATCCTGAGCCTCTCAACAGGCTTGGAGCCAGCGCCGTTGACAGTAAATTGCCAAGCGCATGAGAAATCAAAAGGTCAATGGGCACCGGGCTGACGCCTTGCGCGGCAGGCGCCAGGTCAAGGCCCCGAAAATTCACGTGCGCGACAGCGGGCTGCTGCTGGAAGAAAAGCTTGATGCCGATGCTTGGGAGCGATTGACCTTGGACGTGGCGGCCAGTCACCTCGAGCGCGATGAAGCCACCGTCCGCCTCCGGAAACTCCTGCGGAAAAAGAGCTGAGCCGCTCGCAACCCGCCCGCAATTCCTCACTCGCCAGCCCGGCCGCGTTCTGCGACCGTGGCCACATGCCACACCGTCCGCCAAGGAAATCAAAAAAAACTGCGATGCCCGCTGACAAGGCGGGCCGCGCCGCCCAGGTCGAAGGCCAGCGCCGGCATGAAATGGCCACCCGCTCGACCCTCTCCCGGTTCCAAAACCGGAAGTCGGAAAAGAAATAGTGCCGATCACCGAACCCGGCATGTTTGATCAGCCTGCCACGATCCTCCGGTTTGCAGACGAATGCTGGAAAGCCGGATCGCCCCTGATCTGATCGTACAAGAATTGTCAGAACTCTTTGCCCCCGAATCCGCATAACGACAATGAAAATGGCTTGAGACCTGTAATCCCAAGGACCCTCGGGCTGACCCCTCGGACGAAAAAGATCTCTACCTTGCGCGCATCTGCGGGAAGAGGATGACGTCGCGGATGCTTTCGGCTCCGGTGAGCATCATGACGAGGCGGTCGATCCCGATCCCGACGCCGCCCGCCGGGGGCATCCCGTATTCGAGGGCTTGGAGGAATTCCTCGTCGAGCTTCTGGGTTTCGCCTCCGCTCTGGTGCTCGAGGCGGGCGCGCTGGATGTCCGGGTCGTTGAGCTCGGAATAGCCCGGGGAAATTTCCTGTCCGTTGATGATGAGTTCGTAAACGTCCACGACCGAGCCGTCCGCCGCGTTCTGTTTGGCGAGGGGGACGAGTTCCTTCGGGCAGTGGGTGACGAAGAGCGGGTTCATCGTCTTTTCTTCGATCAGTTTTTCGAAGACGTGCTGGGTGATCTCGAAGTCCTCCGCGCAGTGCGTGATATCGAGGCCGTTCGCGGCGCACCATCCGCGGCGGGCCGCCGGGCTCAATTCATACCAGTCGTTCTTCACGCCGCGGATGAGGTCGGCATAGCGCTCGCGACGCCACGGCGGCGCGAGGTCGATCGCCTTGGTGACCGCGCCATCCTCGCCCCGGTGCTCGATGAGAAGCCCGCCGCAGACCGTCTTCGCGAGGTGGCAGACCATCTCCTCGACGAGCGCGGCCATCTGCTCGAAATCCGCGAACGCCCAGTAGGCCTCGAGCATCGTAAACTCCGGGTTGTGGCGGCGCGAGATCCCCTCGTTGCGGAAATTCCGGTTCAGCTCGAAAATTTTTGTGAACCCGCCGACGAGGAGGCGTTTGAGGAAGAGTTCGGGGGCGATCCGGAGGAAGAGGTCGGCACCGAGCGCGTTGTGGTGGGTCTGGAACGGCTGGGCCGCCGCGCCGCCGGGGATCCGCTGCATCATCGGCGTCTCGACCTCGATGAACCCGCGGGCTTCCAGAAACCGCCGGATCTCGCGGACGATCGCGATGCGCTTCAGAAAAATGTCGCGCGATTCGGGATTTGCGATCAGGTCGAGATACCGCTGGCGGTATTTGATTTCGGTGTCCTGGACCCCGTGCCACTTGTCGGGAAGCGGGCGCAGGGATTTCGAGAGCACGGTGAACGCGGCCGCCCGGATGCTCGGCTCGCCGGCTTTTGTGGTGAACGTCTCCCCCTCGACGCCGATCCAGTCCCCGATATCGAGCTGCTCGAAAACCGCCGCCGCGTCCGCGCCGACTTCTTTGGCCTGCAGATAAATCTGGATCCTTCCCGTGCTGTCCGAGAGATCCAGAAAATGGCTTTTGCCCATGTTCCGATGGGCGGTGATGCGTCCAGCGGTGCGCACGCGGGCACCCTCGACAAACGAGGCGCGGACCTCGCCCGGAGGCGCCGTGATATCAAACCGCCCCCCGAACGGCGCGACTCCCGCCGCGTGCAAGGCCTCCAGCTTTTGCCGGCGCACGGCCAGCAGTTCGGTATGTTCTTCCATGAATTGAGTCGCCCGGACGGAAGGGGATTTTTTAGATGGGGGCCGCCATCCGCAGGATGATCGCTACGGTGGCCGCGAAGGCCAGCACCGCCACTGCGGCCACCGCGTAGAGCGCGAGGGCCACGAAATCTTTCTTCCGGACGAATTTCGGGATCGGGGACGAGCTCACAAATTCCGGCGGGCGCGTGCTCAGCCGGGCGACCTCGGCCGTCACGGAGGTGGACTCCGGCAGCGGCTGGTCCGGGGTTTCCTCCTCGCCGTGAAAGACGCCCTCGACAATGCCGAAGCGGATCTCATCCGCATGGTGGAGGATCGCGTCGGTCACCTGCTCGCCGTTCAAAAACGTCCCGTTCGTGGATCCCGCATCGTGCAGGTGGAAGGAGTCGGCCTCCCTGATAATCTCCGCATGGTGGCTCGACACCGAGCCGTCGTCAATTTGGAGGATGTTGTCCGTCACCCGCCCGACCGTGGTTTTTTCATCGGTCAGATCGTGTGAGATCCGGGTGCCGTCGGGGAGGAAGATCTGCAGTTTGGCCATGGCGGTTTATACTCCGGACGCCTTGGCTGCGGCAACCTCTTTGGCGAATTCCTGAAAAAAGTCCTCCGCATCGTGCGGGCCCGGGCTGGCCTCGGGGTGGTATTGCACGCTGAACGCGCTGCAGGTTTTGTGCCGCAGGCCGGCCACCGTGCCGTCGTTGAGGTTGATGTGAGTGACCTCGACGTCGTCCGGGAGCGACGCCGGATCGACCGCGTAGCCGTGGTTCTGCGAGGTGATGGCGATTTTTCCGCTGCGCAGATCCTTCACCGGCTGGTTCGCCCCGCGGTGGCCGAACTTCAGTTTGAACGTCTTCCCGCCCAGCGCCAGGGCCAGCACCTGATGCCCGAGGCAAATCCCGAAAATCGGCTTCTTCCCGATGAGCCCGCGCACGGTTTCGTGCGCGTAGCCGAGCGCCTCCGGATCCCCGGGGCCGTTCGATAAAAAAATCCCGTCCGCGCCCGCCGCCAGCACGTCTTCCGTCGTTGAGCCGGCTGGCATCACCATCACATCGAACCCGCTTCTGCGCAGCAAGCGCAGGATGTTTTTTTTCATCCCGAAATCGAGCGCCGCCAGCTTGTGGACCGCGGGAGGCAGCGGCTCGAAGACATTGCCTTGGGCATCCGTCCCCGCCGGCGCCCCGCCGCTCTTTTGGACCACCCAGGCGCGGCTTGCCGTCTGCTCCGGATCCCATCGGCAGGCCGCCGGCGGGGTCACTTCCTTCACGAAATCCACGCCCTCATACGGAACCCCGCGCGCCCGGCCGACCGCCTCCGCCTCGTCCGCGATCTCCGTCGAAAGGCACGCCCGCATCGCCCCGCGCGTCCGCAGGTGGCGTGTCAACGCCCGCGTGTCAATCCCTTGGATCCCCGGGATTCCGTGCTGGACGAGATAGTCGTGCAGCGAGCCGTCGCTGCGCCAACTGCTCACCACCGGGCTCAGCTCCTCGATCACAAACCCGCGCACCTGCGGGCGGTCGCTCTCGACATCCACGCCGTTCACACCGTAATTCCCGATCTCGGGATACGTCATCGCCACGATCTGGCCGCGATACGACGGGTCGGTCAAAATTTCCTGATACCCGCTCATCGAGGTATTGAAGCAGATCTCGCCGGCCGCCGTGCCGACGGCGCCGAAACTTTCCCCACGAAACACCCGCCCGTCTTCCAATGCCAACAATGCTGTCATCACCCCCATTCCTTACCACCCCCGGCCCCCGCGTAAAACAAAATCCCGCGCCAGGCTTCAGGCCGGGGCGCATGCCCGATAAGTGCAAACCCCCAGGAGCGCGGGCATCCTGCCCGCTTGTGGACGAAGCGGGCGAGACGCCCACGCTCCTTTCAAGAAGCTTCGTTGCACTTATCGGGCATGCGCCCGCTTCAGGGTTTTCTTCTGAGGGCGAAAAATTCTTTGAGGAGTGCGGCGCAGTCGTCGGTCAGGATGTCCGGCGTGATCTCGCTGCGGTGGTTGAGTTCGGGCATCTGGAGGAGGTTGAGGAGGCCGCCGGCCGCGCCGCCCCTGGGATCCCCGCAGCCGAAGATCACCCGGCGCATCCGCGCGTGGACGACCGCCCCGGCGCACATCGGGCACGGCTCCTTCGTGACGTAAAGGTCGCAATCCGTGAGCCTCCAGTCGCCGACCTCCGCCTCGGCCTGAGTGATCGCAAGCATCTCCGCGTGCGCGGTGGCATCCTTGAGAAGTTCGACCTGGTTCCATGCCCGGGCGATGATCTCCCCCTCGCGCACGATCACCGCCCCGACCGGGACCTCCGCCGCCGCAAACGCCCTCCGCGCCAGACGCAGAGCCTCCCGCATGAAATATTCCTCGCTCGCAAGTTCCATCCGGACAGGCTATGACAATTTCATGCCCGCACGCAAAACCATCGTTGCCCCCTCGATCCTCGCCTGTGATTTTTCGCGGCTCGGTGCCGAGGTCGAACGCGTGAGCGGAGCCGGGGCGGACTGGATCCACTGCGATGTGATGGACGGGCACCTGGTGGACAATATTTCGTTCGGGTCGGCGGTCGTGGAGGCCGCTTCCCGGCACACGCGCCTTCCGCTCGATGTGCATCTGATGATCGAGCGCCCGGACATTTATGCGCCGCGGTTTGCCAGGGTCGCCGCCTCGATCACCTGCCACGTCGAAGCCCCGCATGATGTCGCCAAGACGCTGCGGGAGATTCGCGGGGCCGGATGCCTCGCGGGCCTGGCTGTGAGCCCGCCGACCCCCTTGGAAATGATCCGCCCCTACCTCGGGCTCTTCGACATCCTGCTCGTCATGACCGTGAACCCTGGCTTCGGCGGGCAGCCATTCCTCCCGGAGATGATGGAGAAAGTCTCCGTTGCGGCCGAATGGAGATCGCGGGACGGACGGGATTTTCACATCGAGGTGGACGGCGGGATCCACGCCGCGACCGCCGCCGTCTCGCTGGCCGCCGGAGCAAACGTCCTCGTCGCCGGAACCTCGGTTTTCCGCGCCGCCGACGCCGCCGCAGAAATTGCCACGCTCCGGAACGCCTGATTTTTTCGCGCAACTTTTCCCGCTATCCCGCATTTAATTTTTATTATGAACATTCGAACCTGCCTCCTACCGGTCCTCCTTGCCGCCTTGACCCCGGTGCTCCATGCATCGGAGTCCAAGCGCACGGCGGATTATTTACTGACGACACCCGCCACCTTCGAGGGCAAAGAAGTGACGCTGGATATCGCCTTCGTGAAGCCGGTGCATTGGAAAAGTCCGGTGCCGGAAATCGCGTTTTTCCATGCCATGACGCTCGACCGGCAGGCGCACAAGCCCGGCGGGGAGATGATGATCGTGATCCTCTCCGAAGACTCGGTCAAATTCGCCAAGAAATACGGCACCAACTTCGAAGGCCGCAATGAGTCGAACAGCTTGAAGGGGATCTTCCTCACCGCCCCCGGGGGTGGAAAACGCGGCAAAGTCTGGATGCTGGACACCACCGGCAAGGCCGCGGATCTGATCAAACAGAACAAGCTCGTCATCGAGGGAGATGAGGGCGGCGGCGGGGGCCCTGGCCGTGGGCCCGGAGGCCCGGGCGCTCGGCCTCCGCGTGGATCGCAGTAGCCGAAAATATCATCTCATACCGTCTCTTGGAACCAAGAGGCGGCCTCACCTGGACGGCGGTTTTTCCAAAGCCGAGATTTGGAATCCGCCGTCCCTGTCGAGAACGATCAGGAAATCGTGGAATTCTTTCAGCGTGCTCCGGTGCCCGACACTGACAAACGAGATGCCCGTCTCGATCAGGTTTCGGTAGAGCCGTTGCTCGTTCCGTTCATCCAGTGCGCTGGTCGCCTCGTCGAGGAAGGCGATTTGCGGTTTGTTCAGGAATATCCGGGCAAAGGAAATGCGCTGCTGTTCGCCCAGCGAAAGGATGTTCGTCCAATCTTCGATCCGCCCGAGGTCGCCCTCCACGCGGTCGAGCACCTCGGTGAGATTCACCTTGTTCAGCGCCTCGATAATCAGCCGGTCGTCAGTTCCCTCCTCGCTCCTGGGGTAGACCAACTGCTCGCGCATGGTTCCCTGCACCAGGTAGGGACGCTGCGGGAGAAAGATCAAGCGGTTGACATTCGGGCGCTCGATGGTTCCCTTCCCGCTCTGCCAAAGGCCGGCAATCGTGCGCAGCAGCGAGCTTTTTCCGGCCCCGCTCTCGCCCATGATCAAGACGCTTTGGCCGGGTGCGAGCGTGAAGTTCAGCCCCCGCGTGAGGGTTTTTTCCCGGTCGGGCGTTTGAATGGTCAGGTCGTTCAGGCGGAGCCCCCGGGCATTTTCATTCACCTCGATCGCCTGCTCCCGTTCCGCCCGGAAATCCTCGATGTCGTATTCATCGAGCTCATCCCACAGATCGCCGAGACGGTTGATCGCCGCCGCAAAGGTGCTCAAGCCCTCGAACTGCGCCACGATGATGCTGAGCGCCATCAGCACCTGGGCAAACGCGCCCTCGGCCTGGGTCACGACGCCGTATTCGATCGCGCCCTGAATGAACATCGGTCCGAGGATCAGCAGCGGCACGATCAGGGCGAGGTAGTTGTAGCTGTTTGTGAAGAAGCCGAGCGTCCGGTTCCAGCCGATGATCCGGAGGGTGTTGCTCACGACCTTGCCGAACCGAGCCATGAGATCGCCCTGCTCGCGCTTTTCCCCGCGGAAAAAAGCGATGCTCTCGGCGTTGTCCCGCACGCGGACCAGCGCATAGCGGAAGTCGGCCTCTTTCTGGTATTGCAGAAAATGCATGCCGACGAGCCGTTTGCCGATGAGGATCGAGAGGCCGGTTCCCGCCACGGCGTAGATCATCAGCACCAGCGGGAGCTTCCACGAAATCGTGAACAGCACCCCCGTGAAGGCGCACAAGGTGACCCCGGAGTTGATCGCGGTGAGCAGATACCCGAGCACGCCGGTGGTGAACGACCGGACATCCTCCGAGATGCGCTGGTCGGGGTTGTCCACGCGCTCCGAATTCCGCAGCCGGTAATAGGCGCGGTTGAAAAAGAACCGGCTGACGAGGATGTTGGTCAGCCAGAGCCTCCACAGGAGGGCAAGCCGCTCCGCGCAATAACGGTAAAAAACCCCGACGGGAATCGCGATCGCGAAGGTGCCGAGATAAACCAACAGGTTCCGGTAAAAGCCGACCGTGTCGCGCTGGGTGAGCGAGTTGATGAAATTCCTTCCGGCGTAGCTCACCAGCACCTGCACCAGGCCGATCGCCGCGCTGAGGACCAGCAGGAGCACGACGTATACCCGGGTCTCGTGGCTTCTTCCATAAATGAAGAACGCCTTCGCGAGCTGCGCGAACCGCTTGAGAATCACCAGGCGGTGGATTCGGTTGTCGGCGGATTGTTCGGTCACATCGGCCATGGGGAAATTTTACGGGCCGTGAGATATCCGGCAATCTGTTTTCATTCGAAACAATCCGGTGTCCCGATGGGAGTGGCGGCAGCGGGGTCCTTTCCTCGATCGCGCGTTCGCTCGCCGCGGGCGATCCAGATGCCGAGGAGGGCGATATCCGCCGGGGTGACGCCGCTGATGCGCGCCGCTTGGCCGAGGGTTTCCGGGCGGATTTTTGAGAGGCATTGGGCGGCCTCGGTGCGGAGCCCGTTGATGGATTCGTAGGCGAGGGAGTCGGGGATCCGCTTCGCTTCGTGGCGCCCGGTGCGGGCGATCTGTTCCTCCTGGCGGCGGAGGTAGCCCTCGTATTTCAGATCGGTTTCGATCTGCTCCCAGACGTCCGCCGGGTAGGCGGCGCGGATGTCTTGCGGAAGGGCAGGCCAGAAATTTTCCGCGCGCTTGAGCCAGCGATCGAGCGGGAGGCCGTCGGCTTGGATTTCGCGGAGGCGGGATCGGAGTTCGGCGACGCGGGCGGATTTCTGATCGAAGCGGGATTTTCGTTCTCCGGAGACGAGGCCGGACGCGGCGGCATTTCCTGTGAGCCGCAGGTCGGCGTTGTCCTGGCGGAGGAGGAGGCGGTATTCGGCGCGGCTGGTGAACATCCGGTAGGGTTCGGGCGTGCCGCGGGTGACGAGGTCGTCGAGGAGAACCCCGATGTAGGCCTCGTGGCGGGCGAGCGTGAACGCCGGGCGCGACAGCACCTTCAGGGCCGCGTTGGCGCCCGCCACGAGCCCCTGCGCGGCAGCCTCCTCGTAGCCGGACGTGCCATTGATCTGGCCCGCGAAATAGAGCCCGGAGATCCGCTTCGTCTCGAGCGTCGTGTGGAGCTGGGTGGGCGGGCAGTAATCGTATTCCACCGCGTAGCCCGGGCGCAGGATCACCGCGTTCTCGAGTCCGGCAATGCTGCGGATGAACGCGTGCTGGACATCGAACGGCAGGCTCGTGGAGACGCCGTTCACATAGACCTCGCCGGTGTGCCGTCCCTCGGGCTCGAGGAAAATCTGGTGCTTCGTCTTCTCCGCGAACTTCACGACCTTGTCCTCGATGCTCGGGCAATACCTCGGGCCCACGCCCTCGATGACTCCGGCGTAGAGCGGCGATTTGTCGAGGTTCGCGCGGATGATTTCGTGAGTGCGCTCGTTCGTGTGGGTGATGTGGCAGGGGATCTGGCGCGTGCGGAAGGCGCCGTCCCTCCACTCGTTCAGCGTAAAAATATCGTCCTCCCCGCGGCGGAGAGTATCGGCGAGGTAGCTGAAAACCGGCGGCGGCTCATCGCCCGGCTGGGTCTCGCATTTTGAGAAATCGATGCTCTTCGCGAGCAGGCGGCAGGGGGTGCCGGTCTTGAAGCGTCCGACCTCGAAGCCGAGCTCCCGCAGGCAATCGCTGAATGTCGAGGCCGCGTCGCCGAGGCGTCCGCCGGACTGGTTCCGGAGGCCGACATGGAGGAGTCCGTGCAGGAAGGTGCCCGTGGTGACGACGGCCGACTTCGCGAGGAACCTGAGCCCGAGGCTGGTCTCGACCGCTGCGACCGCATCGTTCCTGACGACCAGCCGGGTCACGTTTCCCTGCATGAAATCCAGGCCCGGCTCGCGCTCGAGAAGCGCTTTCATGCGGAACTGATACGCCTTCTTGTCGCACTGCGCGCGCGGTGCCCGGACGCTCGGCCCCTTGCTGGCATTGAGCATCCGGAACTGGATCCCCGTGGCATCGGTGTTCAGGCCCATCGCGCCGCCGAGGGCGTCGATCTCGCGAACGATATGCCCCTTGGCCAATCCCCCGATCGCCGGGTTGCACGACATCTGGCCGGCGGTGTCGGCGTTCTGCGTGAGCAGGAGCGTTTCGCAACCGAGCCGGGCGGCCGCCAGAGCGGCCTCGATCCCGGCATGGCCGGCCCCGATGACGACCACGTCGTAGGGGTTCGGATGCTCGAAATCGCTCAACTTATTCGGTGGCGATGCCGTGCTCCGCGAGCTTCTTCATGAGCGCCGGGGTCTCGAGCTTGTTGCTGTTCTTGATCACGATGTCCCCAGCAACAAAATTGTCGAACGTCCCGCGGATGCCCACGTTTTCTCCCCGGACGATGAACGCGCGTTCCTTGGTGAGGTTGCCCGCCGCGTCCCGGTGGAAGACGACCGCCTTCGATTTGTTCTCGGCCACGTCGAGGTTGGTCGTCGGCACATCGTCCGCCCCGAAGACCGCCTTCACGTCGGGAGTCGTCCGGCTCGGAAGCTGCAGGAAAACCGTCAGCGGGTCGCCGCTCGAATCGTCCGACTGCGTGACCTCGCCGACCCGGCCATAAACCAGAACCCGCATCCCCTTGTATTTCTGATACGCGGCGGCCGGATCCGCGGAGAAATCATTGACGGCCTGCTCGAGCGTCACGAACCCGTCCGGCGGAAGCGGGGCGAGGGCACCGGTCTGGGCCAAGAGGGAACCCGCGAAAGCCGCGGCCAGCGTGCAAAGCAACATGAGGAATTTCATAGTGCCGACGAGCCTGCTCCCAATCCTCGGATTTCACAAACCGAAAAGCAGACATCCTGACCTGCAAGAAAAGCATGCGAAACGCGAAAGCGCAGGGGGCATGGGCGTCCCGCCCGTGTGGGCGCTGATTTTCCGTCTTGAATAGAACATCCGTTTTCCTCGCCCACCATTTTTTCCGGATGACATCAGGATGTCCTGAAAATCATTTTCCGATGCAGAACCGTCCGAAGATTTCGCCGAGGATTTCCTCGGTATCGGCGGCGCCGGTGATCTGGCCGACGGCATCGAGGGCGGCGCGGAGCTCGATGGCGGGGAGCTCGGGAGGAGCGCTGGATTCCAGGAGAGCGGCGGCGGCGGCGAGGGCGGCGGCGGCGGATTCGAGGAGGGATTTGTGGCGGGCGTTGACGGCGGCGAGCGACTGTCCAGCCGAGAGGTGCTGGCCGCAGGTCTCGCGGATCATCGCGTCCACGAGTTCCGGAAACCCCTCGCCGGTCAGGGAAGAAACGCGGAGAGCCGCTTCGGGAAGGCGGCTGCCGCCGGGCAGCAGATCCACTTTGTTTGCGACGAGGATTTCGCGTTCGCGGAGCGCGGGCTCGTGGAAATCTCGGGCGGCATCGAAAATGTGGAGGACGAGATCCGCCTGCCCGATCGCGCGGTGCGCGCGCTCGACGCCCTCGATCTCGACCGGGTCGGAGGTCTCGCGGAGCCCGGCAGTATCGGTGAGGCGGAAGAGGATCCCGCGCAGGCAGGCAGATTCCTCGATCGTGTCGCGGGTCGTGCCCGGGATCGGGCTCACGATCGCACGATCCATGCCGAGTAGGCGATTTAAGAGGCTGGACTTCCCGGCGTTCGGACGCCCGACAATCGCGACCCGCACGCCTTCGCGGAGGACGCGCCCGTTCTCGGCGCTCGCCAGCAGGCACCCGATGCGCGCGCTCACAGCAACAATTTTTTTGATGAGTCCGGTTCCGGCGGCGGGATCGATCCCCTCCTCTGGGAAATCAATCCAGGCCTCGAGGTGGGCGACGGACTCGAGGAGATCGGCGCGGATGGCATTCGCCTCTTCTCCGATCCGGCCTTCGAGCTGTTCGGCCGCCGCGCGGAGGGCGAGCGGCGTGCGGGCGCTGATCAGATCCATGACCGCCTCGGCGCGCGTGAGGTCGAGCTTGCCGTTGAGGAACGCGCGCTGGGTGAACTCGCCGGGATCGGCCGCGCGCGCGCCGCGCCGGAGAACCATCTCCAAAATGTGCGCGGCCAGCAGGATCCCGCCATGGCAGCCGATCTCCGCCATGTCCTCCCCGGTGTAGCTCGCGGGCGCAGGAAAAATCGTCACGAGAACCTGATCCACCACCGATCCCACTTCAACGACCCGCCCGAAGGTCGCCCGGCGCGGTGCTGGCGGCTTCGACGCAGGCTCGAAAAAATTTTCCAGGATCGCGCTCGCCTGGGGTCCGGAGATCCGGATGATCGCGATCGCCCCCTCGCCCGGCGGGGTCGAGACAGCCGCGATGGTATCGCCCGGCTGCATGGATCAAGCGGTGGCGATTTCTCCGCGCGGGATCCCGCCTGCCGCATCAATGGCCTTGAGCTCGGAAATGAACCGGCGGTTCTGATCCGCCGTTCCGACGGACACGCGGATCCATGCGGGCATCTTGTAGCTGCGCATCGCTCGGACGATCACCCCGCGGAGGAGAAGCGACTGGAAGACGGCATCGCCGTCGCCAACATGTACGAGCACGAAATTCGCGACGCTCGGGACGAACTCGAGCCCCATTTCGGAAAATTCGGCCTGTAAATAATTCCGTCCCTCGTGAGTGAGTTCGCGGGTCCGGCGCATGTGGTCGGTGTCGGCGAGCCCCGCGAGCGCGCCGGCCTGTGCGATGCCGTTCGCATTGAACGGCTGCCGGGTCTTCTGGAGGACGGACGCAATTTTTTCCGGCGCGAGCCCGTATCCGATCCGCAGGTTCGCGAGGCCCTGGATTTTCGAAAACGTGCGCATGACCACGACATTCCGTCCCTCGCGGACGTAGCGGATGACATCCGGCGGGGCGTCGAGGAATTCGTGGTATGCCTCGTCGAAGATGACGAGGACGTGGTTCGGCACGCGCGCCATGAACCGGTCCAGCGCTTCCTGTCCGACCATCGTGCCGGTCGGGTTGTTCGGGTTTGCGATGAAGAGCTGGCGGGTTTTCGGAGTGATCGCGGCCAGCATGGCATCGAGGTCGTGGGTGTAGCCCGGGTCCGGCACCTCCACCGTCTTCGCCCCGAAGAGCTGCGCCATGAGGCGATAAACCGCGAACGCATGCCCAGCGGTCACCACCTCGTCACCGGGCCGCAGGAACGCATGGCCGATGAACTCGATGATCTCGTTCGACCCGTTGCCCAGAACGACATTCTCGCGGGCGACCCCGAGCTTCTCCGCGATCGCATTCCTCAAAGCCCAACCTCCGCCATCCGGGTAAAAATGGGCGCGCTCGAGCGTATCGCGCATCGCCGCCACCGCGAGCGGTGAGGGTCCGAGCGGGTTTTCGTTCGAGGCGAGCTTGATGATCTGCGACGGGTCGAGGCCCATCTCGCGTGCCAGTTCTTCGACCGGCTTGCCGGGCTCGTAGGCGACGAGGTCGCGGATGTGTTCGTGTGCGGAATTCCACATGCACCCATTGTGGAATTTTTGCCTCCGCACGTCAAACGCACTCTTCGGCGCGGCGCGGCTATCGCAGATGGCCTCTGAGGGCTTCGAATCTGCCGGGGCCACTCATCCCAGCCCCGATGAGCCAGACAATCAAAGAACGAGGTAAGGCTTGGGTCGCCGGATAGGGTTGTTCCGCAACATAAAAGATTTTCCCCCACATTCTCCCGCTTGCACTCGTCCGGGCAGGCGATTAAGATTCTCAGCATCAGTTTCGCTCAAATCATCGAAGAAATTCCCAAGCTCACGCATCTCGAGCGGCGCGAGTTGTTTCTTCAGGTCCTGAGCCTGGAGCCCGACGCCGATGATGTCGCGGTCTGCGACCATGTCGCCCGCGAAGGCTTCGCGCTTCTCGATGAAATGGAAGCCGCCGACTCCACGCATGGATAAAGCCCGGAAAGGGGAGGTTTGGCAAACCGACATGGGCATTGCCGGTAAAAATGAGGAGATGAACCTCGTCGCGGGAATGTTGCGCGACCGGTTCGACATGCCGTAGGCCCAGACATCCTGACGTGCAAGGAAAGCGTGTGAGACGATAATTGGTAGGGCGGGATCGCCGAGCCCGCCGACTTCTCTCGACGGACGGCTCGGCGAGCCGTCCCTACCGGAGCAGGTTGGCGCGGCAGCGCCCGGTAGGGGCACATCGCCGCAGGTGCCCCACTTTTGGCGCGCCAGCGCCGCTCTATCACTCGACGGACGGCTCGGCGATCCGTCCCTACCATTGCGGGGTGGGGTCACCGGTTTTCCACGATCCGCAGTTTTCTGTGGGTGGCATCAGGATGACTGAGGCTCCCGCGTTTCAAAAACATTCCGACACAATAATGCGGAAAGACACTGGTCTGGTGCCTTCAACACCAGATTGTCCCCAATCATTGTCCTGTCAGCGTTTTGCGATTTCTGCCAGAGTGCCCCCATGCAATTTGACAGCTATCGAGACCGGGCCGAGATCGGCTTGACTGCCCTGATGCGGTAGAGCCATGGAAAGCGAATGAAGATCAGTAGCCTTGATTTTGAAACAGCGAACCACTCAGACGCGAGTATCTGCGCCGCCGGGATCGCGGTTTTTGTGGACGGGGAACTGATCGAAACCCGGCACTGGCTGGTTCGTCCGCCGAGGGGACATGGCTGGTTTCGAGAGGATTTCATCGAGATCCACGGCATCACGCATGAAGATGTTCAGGATGCGCCGGAGTTCCCGGCGGTTGCACAGGAATTGCTCCCATTTCTGACCGCTGCCGATTTCGTCATTGCCCACAACGCACAATTCGACATCCGAAAACTCAACGGCACCCTCAGCCACTTTGGCATTCCCTGCCCGAGTTTTTCCACCCTCTGCACCTGCCAGGCAGCCAGACGCGCCTGGCCGCAATTACCCAACCACAAACTCAGCACCCTGGCCGGTCACATTGGCCACACATTCCGCCACCACAACGCGCTGGATGACGCCGAGGCCGCCGGACGCGTGCTCGCGGCAATCATCAAGGAACGGGGCGAGGCTTGGGTCGTCGGATAGGTTTAGGATCGGCCCCTTTTGCCTTTCGCTTTTACCCGGAGAGATATTGTCGGCAGTAATCGTCGGCACGCCGGACAATCTCCAACAGCGCCGGGGAATGCTGCAGGACGCCCTCGAAAAGGTCGCTCAAATCTTCCTGCGCGTATTCGTGCGCGATTTCGTTGCGCAGTTCGCGAATTTCCAGGAAAGCGGCGGCCGAATCAATCAGCTCCCGTTTCTCGGCGCGATTCAAGGCATCCAGAAGCGTGCCGCCATCCTCCAACTCGATACGGTCCAGCCCCCGGAAGAGCTTCTGCAGGATCATGTCGCTCAGGCGCGCGAACCGGCTGGTCAACGCCTCAAAAGCGTCAAGGTCCGCCGCCGAAAGCTCGCTCTTCCCGGCCGCTTTCTGGCAGCGCTTGAGGGATCGCCTCAACCATGTTGCCCCATCGTCGAGTTGCCTCAATGTTTCCTGCAAAACCCGGACATGCTCCCTGTGTTTCATATCGGCTTGGCCTCTTTGCGGATCAGCTTTACAAAAGCCGAAGGGCGTCCGCGATCCACGGCAATGTCGATCTTTTGATCGCCGAGGGCACTCTTGAGTGCCAGCTTCAGGCGCAGACGCTCCATAAAACCGATCTTTCGGGATCGGATGAGCAGGTCGATATCCCCGCCCTTGAGCCTGTCCTGAAGCCGCGAGCCAAAGAGCATGACCTCGGCCGCCGGGTCAGCGGCTGCCACGCAATCACGAATGGCCTGGCGTTGTTTTTGACTCAATCGCATCGCCCAGACTATTGCGCGGCCCCGGAGCGAACCGCAAGCGAAGTTTTCTTCGCCCGTTCGATCAACGCCTTGTCGCCTCCTCACCCAGCCGGGGTGTTCCCCCGACTCTGCGGTCACTTCCGCGCACGGGCATCGGGGGAAAGCCCTCATTCCCGCCGGCAGGAATCATTTTCCAGATGGCGGCCAAGGCAGGTCGTCCAGCCGGGCCCCGAGCGCGAGCAGGATCAAAATCAATTCCGAATCGCTCAGAATCCGCCGCCCCGTCTCGATATTGGTGATCGTATCCTCCCCCACGTCCCAACCGAACCGCTGCAATTTGGCAAGGAGGAGTTGCACGGACAACCCCCGCGCAAGGCGGAGACTTTTGAGTTCCCCTCCAAACGTATTTTTCCGTGATCCGCGCGTTCCGCTTTTTCTGCCAGGCACCGGTGCAGCCTATGCGGTTTTACACAATAAATTCCGCTAGCAGTAGCGGAGTTTATTTGATACACAATCAACCCATGGAATGGAAATCAGGGGCAAGCGGATCAATCTCACCAAGATTGTCCCCAATCATTGCCCTGTCGGATTTTTTGGTTTCGGGACACGATCTTTCCATGAAACGCACTCACTACAGGCAGGAAAAATATCTTGCGGAACTACGGGGCTCGCTCGGTCGCAGCAAGGTTCCCTGCCTGATTTTTTCAAAACTTCCCACATGCCAGCCGACATGACTTTCTTAACCGAAGACCACACTTCCCATATCAGGGAACGGAAAATGACGCAGACATTGGATCGAAAATCTACCGCCCATTGTTGATTCAACCGACAAAAACCATGCCGAACTTCTACTGCAAATTCTGCGGAACAAAATTTTCAAGCGTCACCAGCCTGACCGGCGGAGCATGCTTCCGACACCCCGACGGCGCACATCGCGGAAAACACGCGCTTTACGAGGGATCAGAAAAATCCAAATACACCTGCAAGTTTTGCGGATCAACCAACTCATCGATCTCCGGCCTCACCGGGGGAAGCTGCCTGAAGCATCCAAGTGGCGCGCCGGTGTTTGATTACGTGAAGAGCCTTCCCGGTTGGGCCGTTGAAGACGAGAAGAGCTACGAGCAGAGGGGATTCGGATATTGTCTGGTGCGAAGGGATTCAGCCGCCCCGATGCACGTCCTAAAAATCCATCATCCCTCGATGCCCAATTTCCGTCCCTATTCGGCGGAGACGCAAAGGATTATCTCCGATTTCTTGTTGCTGGTGTAGTTCCCATGAGTCTGATCTTTTTCATCCTGAAGGTCGTATTTATTATTTTGCTAACATCTCTGGTTCTTGGATTCCTCGCGGGAATAATGGTGCATTTCTTGTAAGGCGCTCGCACGCATATTGGGTTAGCGTTTGCCGCGCAGGTAATTTTGTATCTCGTCGTGGTCCCCGGCAAAATCGAAGGAAAGCACGCCTTTTTCAGCCAGAAAAATCAACCGCCACGACAGGCCCGTGCGGCACTCGTAAATGTGCCTGCCGAGTTTCCTGATGGAAAGGCCGGAGTGGGCGTGCGGGTTTCCGAATCCCTCCAGAACCTGTTTGAGCGTTTCGGAAACTTCCTGCTCCCGCCCCGCCGACCGCACGATTTTTTTGAACCGCTTGGAAAGTTTAACGGAAATCATCCGTCCCTCCGGTGAACTGGGTCAGTTCCCCGCGTTTGGCGGCTGCCATGATCTCCTTGGAGATCCGCTTTTCCGCCTTTTCCATTTCGGCCGGCGGCAGGCCGTATTCCTGCAGGGCGTAGTCGTCGGAAGTGACGCCGACCGGACGCAGCGCGACAATTTTCCCCTCGAAGACAAACCCCACATCCTCGCCCAGCGTCGCCATTTTGAGCCAATAGCCAAGCCGCCCGCGCCCTTCCGTGATGGTCAGAGTCTTCATATTGTCATTATGGAGTCTTTCGGAATCGCCGCAAGGGCGAAAAATGGAATGATCCGGGGATCAACTCGTCCCCGGCAGCCAGACACTCCAAGCAGGGCGAGGGCGCCCTGCCTCCTTTGGCGCATTTCCCCGACTCAACCTTTTTCATCGGAAAGATGTTTCTTGCTGCACATTGCGGATCAGCTCCCCGCATGCTTTGGCGCGAATGCATCAGGTGGCAGGCCCATCATCGTTTTCCTGAGTGCCCTTTCAAACCGAGGACAATCCAGAACTGTTTTTGCGACAAACGTCAATGCGCCGTTGTCCTGGGAAAGACCGTCTTCCGTTTCCGGCCGGTTTACAGATTGCTCCGCCTCAGCGACCAGTCTGGTGAAGTAATCGAGGTTTAATGCGCCGCGCATCCAGACATCGCTGTCCGGCGTGTTCGGGGCGGGAATCCGCGGTTGTGTCTCAATCAAGCTGCCGTAGTCATTCAGACTGATTGCCCTGCGAATATTCCATGGTGCGTATCCACACTCACTGGCGAAAGGCAGATTCTTGGTGATGGTGGCATGATGGGGGGCGTTGGCTTTGGCGCGGTCCGAGAAAATGCGCTCTCCCTCTCCGCAGATACGAGCAATGAAGATACCGGCAATACCGATTCCGCCCCCTGAAGAAATATATTTTTGAATCATGGAATTCCTGGAATTCGGATTCAGGAACTTCGGGTCGCCGATGCTCTTTGAAAACGCTTCGGGATCCAGTTCCTGCAAAACCGAGAAGTCAAACGTCTTGAGAAACACGGGTAGCATCGCATCGTGCAGGTCTTTCAGCGGTTTGTGGCAGGCTTGATCATTTTGCGTGATGGACCGGGCCGCATCAATCACCGCCAGGGTCGCCCGCCTGCGCTCTGATTCGGCGAGGTCAGCCGTTCGGAAGCAGGAATCACAGATCGCCTCATCGGTCAGATATTCCTCCGCTGCCTGCTGCGCTCCGTAACGAGCAATTTGTTCCGCTCCTGTCGAAAATGCACTTCTGGAATCGTAGTAAACCGTATCAGGTCCCCCGAAAACAAACTCGACCCGAGTTTCCATTTTGCAGGCGGGACAGTGGAAAGTTCGGCCCTTGACCGGAGGCTTTTCGCCTGTCCAAGGATAGTAGGACGGGCCGGGATTCGCGTCAGGTTCGATATTCATAGTGCGCCGAATCTTCTCCTTCGCGCTCGAAAACAACAACGACATTCATTGGGGCCAATCGTTTCCGTTTCGGAATGTCGCGGCAAGGTGTCCGATGGGGCCGAGAAAACAACTATGAAAAACGACGACACGAAAAACCGCAAACTAGCCAACACCGCCATCGCCACCTTGCTAACGTTAGCCGGTGGCCTTCTCGACACATACGGGGAGAAGGGCCTCCAGCACATCAAAGGCTGGCTGGAAAACCAGGCGGAGGAAGCCAGAAAACGCGCAAGGACCCATGAAGCAGAAATCCGGGAGGTGACGGAGGGGCATTAACGAAACATGAGAAACGACGAGGGGCATCAAGTTTACATCAAGGGCACAGATATTTTTCGGGAATATTTCGGCGGCAGGTGTTCCTGCAGCATTCCGGATGTCGAGGACAGGATCGCGAAGGCAGTTGCCGAAGGATCATCGAAGAAATAATTCCTGAAAAATGGGTGGGAAATCGGCTTTCACTTGATGGACTGGCACGGCGATGCCGAATTTCTGATCGCGTTGAGCCGTTTTCCAGAACGGTTCACGGATGCGGAGATCCGGCAGGGGGTTATCTGGATCCCCAATCATGCCAGGTATCACATCCCCGAAGCCGAGCGGTTGATAATGTTTCCGATAAGAAGCCACTTTCGCGACAAGAAGAAAGGCCGCAAAAAGAAGCGGGGCCGGAAAGGGAAACGCATTTGAACCACGGATCAAACGGATTGACACAGATAAACCCGAAAACTGGAGACGAGGCCCGCAAATCACGCGAATCCCCGTGCGAGGGAATCGGGTTGCCGGCCCGTTCAGGCAGGGTACCGATATTGCTTGCACAATACCGTTGAGACGGTATCATTCCCGCATGGAAGCCACTCGATACGCCTACTCCACCTTGCCTGATTTGCTGACGAAAGCGCGCCTGACCGTTGCCGAGATGCACAAGCGCCTGACCGCACGGGGTTTTCGTTTCGACAAAAAAACCCTTTACCGTTTGGCCAGCCCGGAGCCGATGCAACGGATCGATGCCCCTGTTGTGGGTGCGATTTGCGAGGAATTCGATGTGAATCTGGGCGATCTCCTCGTTTGGCAGCCGGTGAAGCCGAGGCTTCACCGCATCGGTGCCGACGTTCAGACCCGGCTGGATGTCCTCATGGAAAAAAACAACCAGGGCAGGCTCACGGTTCGGGAGAAAAAGGAACTCGATGAGCTCGGGACAACTGTCGAGCGTCTGTCCATGGAGAATGCACGAATGCTGTCAAGAAACTCCAAACCGCGCCCGGCAGCGAGACGAGGCCAGAAAAAGCGTTCGTAACCCGTGAGGGAAAAAATCTCAAGGCGAGCAGGCCACCGGTGCGAATACTGCATGGCACCGGAAAACATTTGCGCCTACACGTTCCATCTCGAACACATCGTGCCGCAATCCAGGGGCGGTGCGGATGATTCGACCAACCGCGCGCTGGCCTGTTTTTCATGCAACAGCTCGAAGGCCGCCCATATAACTGGCCACGACCCGGTGTCGGGAAAAGATGCCGCTCTATTCCATCCTCGCAAGGACAAATGGGACGACCATTTCCGATGGGACAAAGGGTTTCTTCAAATTCTTGGGTTGACCGTTTGCGGCAGGGCGACAGTCGAGCGCTTGAAACTGAATGCCCGAATGCGGGTGGAAAGTCGAAGGCTCTGGCGGTTGACAGGCCGCTGGCCGTAACCAGCCGTCGAAGAGGGGAGTGCCCGCCCTCAGCGGTCAAGGCGGCGCACAGATACGGTTTTTCCCAAATTGATCAAGCCGGAATGGTCAATGCGACCGTATGAACTCCCAGCCGTATAGCATGTGATGTTCCCATTTTTCCAAATGCCATCGCTGTGGGTGTGCCCGCAAAGGACAAGAAATCGCGTCTGGGGCATCCGTTCAGCAGCCTGTGAAATGACCTTCCCGCCCGCCAGCCAGCAGAAACGAGGCAGAGCCATCGCATCGGAATTCCGGCCATCATGCCATGACGCTTCCGGCCAGGGTGGAACGTCAGACATCCTGACGTGTGGGGAAAGCTGGTGAGCCGATCATTGGTAGGGATGGCTCGCCGAGCCGTCCGACTTCTCTCGACGGACGCCTCGGCGAGGCGTCCCTACCATCGCGGGTTGGGGTCATTCGTTTTCCTCGCTCCCTCATTTTCCTGGATGACACATCAGGATGTCTGAACGTGCGTCATGACGATAACGCAGGAAGCGCCTTCTGGCACGGCCGCGAGCTGTTTCTGAAGGTGTTTTGCACTTTCCTTACCAAGTTCCCTCAGCCGGGCGGTCAGGTTGCCGGCCCTGAGTTCGGCGATCAGATTCTCGTCATTGAGTGCCATGCCGGAGGCATCGGCATAGGCGAGGGCATCGAGTTTTTCGAGGTCCTGTTTGAGGGTGGTCATAGGCGAAAACCCGTCGGTCTGTTCCTGTGGCATGGGCATCCCTGCCCATGCGTAATGATCGAGCAAGACATGGGCAAGATGCCCATGCCACGGTATATTTTTCGACGGTGCAGCCTCACCGTTGTTCCGGCCAGGCTTTGAGTGATCCCGACTCGCGCTTTGCCTCGTCAAAGAGGAAGTCCAGTTTCCCGGCCTTCGCATCGAGTTCGAGTTGCTGTTCCCACGCATTCGCACGAAGCTCATCGAACCATGCGAAAAGCTTCCAGAATTCAGATTCCGGAAATTGGCGGATGGCAGATTCGATTTCCATGGCCGAGCTCATGACGAAAACCTAACCGAGAGAATCTGCTTTCGCAATCCCGTTTGGGTTGCCCGTCACATATGCGCAAGCAATGGAGGGATGTCGCCCCCGGCATCCTCTCTGCCACAGCAAGGGCGCCGAGGGCGACGCCCCTCCCTTTCCTATATCGTTTCTCCGCTTCGCTACGGTTGCCCTCCCTGGGCCAAACATTCGTTCTTCCCACTTCACGATGCGCTGTCGCGCTGGTTTTGTCGAGCCCCACTCCTTGCGTCCCGCGTTCTTATGCGCTGATTTGGGGATTGATTGGCCAAAGATTGGGGACAAGCGAATCCGTGGAATCTTGTTCCGGTATCGCGGAGGATCGCAGGCATGGAAATTTGCAACCACATCGCCTCAGAGCCAGCCCGGAGCCCGAAAGAGGGGCTCCCAGTTCCCGCCGAGCCCACGCAACTTCACTGCGATCTGACGCAGGGGAACGCGTTTTTTCCAGACAGAAATGCTCCACCTGTTCCGATCCTCACGGCGTTTGGAGGGGGCAACTTGCACCAGTGCCGGGTCGGAGGTTCATGGGATTTTAATCGGGCGGTCGCGGAAAACCGCAGCGGGCTTACCCGCTCGTTCCGCCGGTTGTTCCGCAAAACGGGCACCGACGTCTGGGAGGATGTCATTTTTCAGTTCGGCGAGCGCCGGTTCCTCTGCGGTGAGAAGTCGAGGATTATCGGGTATGGGGGAACGTCCGAGGATGCGGAGAAGATCGTCAATGATTTCACGGCAGCCTACGGCACTGCCCCGCCAAAAACGGGCGGCCGCTTCCAGCTCATCCGGAAGGATCGCTTTGATTTCAAGTGTGAGGACGTCACTCTCGGCGCGGATACGGTTTTGACCGAGGGGGAATTTGCTCTGCGGTATCCGGAGGGGTCGCCGGAATGGCATCAGGAGTTTGTGGAAAAACTCATCGCACGGAAGAGCGGGCTTTCCATTCTTGAGGGGACGCCGGGAACGGGGAAAACAACGTATCTGCGCCATCTCATGGGGACGCTTCAGGAGACGCACCGGTTCTATTTCATCCCTCCGTCGAATATGAAAATTCTATCCGAGTCGGACTTCATTGGCTTTTGGGCGGGAGAGCGGCAGATTCATTCCGACCGGCGGTTGGCCGTCATCCTTGAGGATGCCGACGCCGCCATCATGATTAGAGGCAAGGATAACCAAGATCAGGTCAGCGCGCTCCTCAACCTCTCCGACGGGATGCTGGGTGATTTTCTTTCGCTTCAGATCATCTGCACCATCAACTGCTCGGCGTCGGAAATCGATCAGGCCCTCGTTCGACCAGGCAGGTTGATGAGCCACCGGGTATTTGAGCGACTTGATCCTTCGCAGGCTGCCCGGCTCGCTGCATCAATCGGGAAACCTCTTCCCCATGCACGGGATTATTCTCTCGCAGAGGTGTTCGCCGGACATGGCGGGGAAGTCATTACACGGCCACACATCGGCTTTGGAGGAGCAAAATAATGAAAACCAAAATGACAAACGCATTCACTTGTTTCTGGTGCGGGGCGGTGGCGATGGCCTTGTGTTCCTGCTCGTATGCACCGCTGCCGGGAGGCAACTCGAACGTCACAAGTCCCCGTGACAGCCATGATGTGACCACCGTCACGATGGCACCTGGGGCCACATACGCCCCGACACTTGTGAAGGGCTCTGATAACGGAAATGGATATGCCGGGGGGAATTTCTACGACGGTGCTACAAGGTTCGCTCCCCCAAACTATGGCGTGGTCCGCGTGGCTCCGAATTGCAATCCGTATTTCACAGGGTTCTGAAATTCAAGATCTACGGGATTTGTCGGGAATCAGCCGTTCTTTTTCGGGCGGCCCGTTTTTCGGATTCGGGGACAAAGATTTCTGCGCAATTCTTGCGCGATCAGATCATCGAAGCGATTGAGCAATGTCCGACTGGTTGCCGACCACCACCCACGAGGCCGCGGATTGCGACAATGACGCGGCGCTCAGAGATCCTTGACGAAGGATTCCAGATCTGCGCACCGGATTGCCGCACGGAGAAGGACATGCAGGCGTGCGGAGTTAGAAATGTGTGAAATTTCCTCGCGGAGGCCATCAGGAACCCGATCAAAGCGGATTTCCAGAGCCTCGACGACGGCCTGCTGTTGGGCAATAATCCCGCCTTCCTGCCGACCCTCCTGCCGTAAAATGTCTGCGGTGCTCATGAAGTTCTCCTTTTGTTCTGCTGGAATTGTTGACTCCACTATCTCGCAGAGCTCGCGGCTTTGCAACTCGGAATGATGCAGCAGATACCGCCAGAGGTGGTTGGCGATTTTGAGCGCCTCCCCGCGTTGGGGTTCCGCGAAGATTTCTGCAACGATCCGCTGGACCTCCTGAAATTTCATCCCGCCAACGCGCTCGCCCTGCAACGCGCCCATCACCGCTCTCGCCAGCCGTCCG
>Ga0194063_10000078_pt1 | contig 69294 bp, 61 predicted proteins | sample SepL3720m_MetaG_FD_155459 | JGI IMG/M metagenome (GOLD analysis project Ga0194063, IMG submission 155459) | Anoxic zone freshwater microbial communities from boreal shield lake in IISD Experimental Lakes Area, Ontario, Canada - Sep2016-L373-20m | ecosystem: Environmental > Aquatic > Freshwater... | reverse complement strand
AGAAGATCTGTAATAAATGTTATAATTTATAGTACCATCATAATCAGTAATAGTACTGTTTCAACTATCACGAGCTTTTACAGTAAGATCAACTCGTTGGTTAGTACTAGGAGAAGAATCATCAGTAGTTACATAGAAGTTATCTAGATTTGTATTATTGTTTGAAGAAGATCAAACATAGTAGGTAATTTCTTTATATATGCTAGAATCGTTCTCATCGTAAACTCTAACTTTGTAATCGTAATTATTTTTCTTGAATTTAATGAAGTTACTTAGACTAGCGATTCAGTTGTCAGAAGAATCAAAAGTATATCAACCATCATAACTAGAATCGATTTCATAGTAAGTAGAAGAAGAAGTTTGAGTCCAAGAAGAAGAACTAGAAGATCTGTAATAAATGTTATAATTTATAGTACCATCATAATCAGTAATAGTACTGTTTCAACTATCACGAGCTTTTACAGTAAGATCAACTCGTTGGTTAGTACTAGGAGAAGAATCATCAGTACTAGTATAGAAGTTATCTAAGTCTGCGTTGCTGCTAGATGATGATCATCAAACTGAATTTCATCGTTCTCAATTATCAAAATCATAGTAAGCTTCTTTTGTTTTATATTCATTATTTAGTCTTACATATAATTTAATTTTTCTATTATCTGTTTTTGTATATGTAAAAGTTCAGTTACAAGCTCAAACGTTTCTTAAAATACCATCAGAATCTGATATTAAGAGATCACATTTTAAAGAAACCGTTCAATTTGTGTTAGACAAATCTGGGCTTAGTGTATAGGTATGATTGTTTTTGTTTATATTTACACATACATTTCAATTTGTAAAATTTAGTTGTAAACAATTTGAGGCAAATACATTTGTTCACAATAGGTATGTTCAACCCAATAATATCAATAAAGCTAGTAGTTTTTTCATTTTTAATTATAAGTAGTAAAAACTCTTTTATTTATTATAAGTATTTTATAGATAATGTCAAATCATTTTATCTTTTTTTATTGTGCTATTTTGTTGATAATTCAGCTTTAATATATATATTCTTTTAGCTTTATTTTGTAAAATTTCAAGAATGAATTTTCTTCGCTATTTGTGACATTTTCTAAGAAATATTTTATGGGCATTGATATTGATTATCATCTATTTTCTTTTGATATGAATGATAAAAAACTGATGAATAGTTAATTATTTTCATTATTTGAATGCCAGAGATTGGGAAGTAGTAGCTAGTCAGATAAATATACTTGAACCACATACTTTGACTGATATATTTTATTCTAGTGATGATATATCTTGAGCTATGGTACCAGAATGATATATTTTGTCTTGAGAAAATCTTACATGAAATGTAATAAATTCATGAAATGTATTGGAAGATACTTGAATAAATGTGTTTGACCCTAAATTTCAAGATGATTTTAATAATAATTTAGAAGATTCTCTTTCTTGAACTGTAGAATCTGGAAGTTTTGGATTTGTAAATACTTGAGTTTAATACTTAGTTATTAGTATATTAATGATTGAATTATGAAAGAAAATAACATTTTGATAAATAAATGAGAGATTAGTCAGGTTATTGATAAGGTTTTCTGAAAAAGTTTAAATAAAAAAATTGTTTTGGAATCTGATTCAAATTTAAAATATTTGATCGTATCTAGTTGATCTGATATTAATTTGGATTTTTCTGTATTCGGAGATTGAGCTGTTGTTGAATTTTATGGTATATTTTTGTCAAAAAATAAAGAAGAAATAAAATGAAATATATCTGTAAATCTTAAAAATAGCTATACAAAAGCTAATGTTTATTTGTTATCATTGATGGGGGATGGGGCTATTGTAAAAGTAAAGTGAAATATAGATATACAAGAGTGAATAAAATCAGTAAATGCTTATCTTCTAGAAGAAAATATTGTTTTATGAGAGAAAATAAAAATAAATACATTACCAATATTAAATGTATCTTCAAATGATGTATCTGCATGACATGGAGCTAAAATACAAAGATTAGATAGTGATAAATTGTTTTATATGATGGCAAAATGACTGTCAGATAAGAAATCAAAAGAGATAATTATTAGTTGATATGTAAGTTATATTTTGGAGAAATTTAGTATTGTAGAACAAGAAAAAAAAGAAATTGAAAATCTTATTTTAGATTATTTATTATAGACCATGATAGATCAATTTGAGCTTTTGCTAGATCTTTTAAATATAGAAGATAAGCAGCATTATCTTGATACCGCTAGAGAAATAGAAAAAAAACAACACAAAAAGATTAAAACATCGCACAAACACTGATTTGTTTTTGAGCTTTTTGATGATTTTTTGGATCATAAAATAAGTCTAGAGAATTTTGTTAATATATGAGATATTGAGTGAAAAATAGATATTATTCAGGTATGATTTGAGTTGGAGTCTTTGTCTGTAGATGGTCAAGATATTGCAGATACACTTTTTGTTGTTTCCTTGGTTGATATTTGACGAAAATTTTCAAATAATGAAATAGATGAGATTAAGAAAAAGCTAACTGGTGTTAATAGTCAGCTTTGTATAATATAAAATTTTAAGATAGAATTTTTGAGTTTATTATCATATGAAGTTTTTGAAATCTTCTAGATTATCAAATGATTTGTAAACTGATGCAAATCTAACAAAAGCTACTGGATCTATTTCTTTTAATTCTTGAAGAATATCTTCTCATATTTTTTTTGATTGAATTTCATTTCATTCATTTTGTCGTTTAATTTCTAGGTTATTGATTATATTTTCCATCATTTCATTATCTATCTTTCTTTTTGCAAAAGCTAACATTAGTCATCTCTTGATTTTTTGTCTATCATACATTTGTTTTGTTCAGTCAGTTTTTACTATGGTTAATTCTGTGATTCATCTTTTTTCAAATGTAGTAAATCTATGATTACAAAATTCACACTCTCTTCTACGTCTGATAACCTGTCAATCTTCTACAACTCTAGAATCTATGACTTTTGTATCCATATTTTGGCATTTAGAACATTTCATATTAACTAATTAAATAATAAAAATTTGTATATTGTCGTATTTGTAATTAATTACTAATTTCGAATAGAATAATTATTAGTTGGGGATTATAAACCTTTTATTGTAATAGTTTATATTTTTTAAAAATCATTTGAATCGTATTATATCTTCTCAACTTATAGATTTTATAATTTCCTCAGGAGTTTTGTTGTCTATAAATTTTATTCGATTATCTCATAATAGCTCAAAGACTTCTTTGTTGTCATCTATGGATATCCACTTTTGTAGTATGATTGAAAACTTTTCCAATAGTCATTTGATTATGTTTTCAAATATTAATTTGTCTTTTGTTTGTATGTTTATGATATCTTGTATATATATTTTTATAAGACTTTCTATGTTATTTTTTTTATTTTTAAGTTCCAAAAATTTCATATAAATCAATAGTCAAAAAAGAGTTTCTCTGAGATTGGAAAATATTCATAATATAACTGGATCTGGGTATATTTTTTTTAATTCAAATTTTTTATTTATAAGTTCTTTATAAAAGCTTTGTAAAAGCTGAAAATCAAAGCAATATAAGTTTTCTTTGATGTGTGAGATATCTGTATTATTTAAGTTTTTTTGTAAAGATTTGGTAAATCATTTTCAATCTTTAAGTAATGAAGAAACTTTTGAATAAGCTTTTTCTATAAACTCTTTTCAATCTTTTTTAACTATCAAAGATATTTCTTTACCAAAAATCGATTTAAAATCATCTATTATCTGTTTGTTTTTGATATATATTTTTATATCTTTAGGATTGATATCTTGTAAAAAGCTTCATATAAAATTTTCATCAAAAAGTTTTAATATACACATATTAGAATATATTTTCTTACTATCGCTTTTATATGGTAAAAAAAATTTTTGTTTTCATTGTCTTAGATTGTCAGTCGTATATTTGTAATAAAAAACATTTTTACCATATTGATAGAGTAGTGTCCCGTAGTAATAAAGAGATGTATCGTTGTCTGATATATCTTTATTTAAAAAATCAGTTATAATATCTTTTCTAAACATCTTCACAAAAAAGCTATCTCATCTTGATATCCAAAATCATCATATAAGTGTAATATAAAAGTTTAATATTTTTTCCATTATCTTGGATTCTTTTTTTACTCTTTCTGGTATTTTAAAACTTTCTATATTTTCTATATCTTCTCATATTGATGACATAAATTCTTCCATTTCTTCATCGAAATCTCAGTTTTTATTACTTCTAAAAATTGTCACTATATATTTTTGTACACCAGTGAAGAAATTTTTTTTAAAATTTCTATAATCTGTGAGGTATATTAGTAAATTTTCTAATTCTTTTCAATCTTTACGGAATGTTTTTAAATATTCACTTAATGTTTTCTTGTCTCGTAGTTTTGAAACTATATTTTCTATTATTAAACCCATATCGTTTTCTAGAAATAGATATTTTAGAAGTATATCTGCTGGTAGTATATATTGTAATATGCTTTTTTCTAATTCACCAAAATTTGGATTTATAGTTTGAGTCTCAGATGATTGTATAAATTTTGATATATTATCTTTTATTTCATTGTCTCTGAGTTCATCATAAAATATTCGTCAATAAAATTCTGTATCAGAAACCTTATTATTGTATAAAAGTCAGTTTATCTTTTGATAATAATAAAATAGCATAAAGAATATTTCAATCTGACTTAGTAATTCTTTTTGTATATTTTTGAATATTTTTTCGTCCAATACTTTTCATGTTTGTTCAAAAACAAACCTATAGAATGAAAAGAATGTCTCTATAAATCGATTATAATTGTCTTGTTTTTTTTGATGTGGAAATATTTTGATCCTTGCCAAAAATACAAATGTTAATAGATATATAGCATATAAAAAATTTATAAGATAATCTTCTGGATATTTTGAAAATATATCTTTTGTATAGATACTTGTTGTCAGAGCTATTGTATTTGCTGTATTAGAAGGATTTAGAAATCTGTATCAATTCATATTGGCAGTTCAACAATATCAATAATATGCATCAATATCTTTTGGTTTGAAGTTTTGTTTTTCTCAGAATCATATTTTGAATTCAAATGGATCTATGGCTATATCAAAAAGGTTTAATTTATAATTTTCTATTATTTTCCTATTTATTACAGAAAAAAACTCCTTTGTAGATATAAAAGAAATAAACATACTTGCTGGATTTATATTGTTTGCCATCATTTCATCTGGAAATAGAGATAGCAGTATTCTTTTAAAAAGTTGCATAATAAACGTAAAAACGTAAAAGTGTAGCAACATAAAAGCTTAATAATAATTTATTTTTTAATTATCTTGTCTATTTTTACTTTAAATATTAAATTTTCATAAGTATTTCTAGGATTGGTATCTAACATAAAAATTTGAAAATCTCCATTTCATTCTGTTCATTTTATGATACCTTCTAAGTTTCATATTTTGTATGATTTTCATATTTCTGGTTTTATTCACATTCTATCAAAAATCATCTTTGTTAAATTTTGTACATTGGAAGATTTATAGTCTTTTCAGTATCAGTTTTCTGGTGTTATAGTAATTTCTTTTTCTTCTAATTGTTTGAGTCATATAATTGAATCTTCTACTCATTTGATTATATCTCAACTTCAGATTGTTATTTCTTTTATATCTTGAGTTTGAAAAACATCTCAGTTTGTGAAATTTACTGAGTATGTGATATCTACTTTATCTCATGTTTCTACTATATTTACTGATTTTCAACATCATAATATAATTATTGAAGATGTTATAATTATTGGTAAAATAATTTTTTTGTACATAAAAATTTTGTTTAAAAATTAAAGTTATATCTGTTTATATAAGTATTTAATATTAGATTTCAATTTTAACTTATTTTATATCTTCTATTTTTTTTCATAAGAAATCTTTTCGTGATTGTTGAGCATCCATACCTTTTCATGTGTTTTGATTTCCGCTATCTATGCTTCAACTTAGATCTTCTTTGTGTATGTTCATATCTAATCTTAGTATGTATTCATTTTTGTATAGTATACTATTTTCATGAGCTAAAAAATAATCTGCATAATCTGATCATAAATATTTTAGCAAAAAATTTTGAGTAAAATTAATTTCATCTGTTTTAGATATTTTCTCTTGTTCTACTCAATCTATGGCATCCAGAATTGCTATATTGTTTAGATAAGATCTAATTGCAAAAAGCATAAAAAATCCTGCAAGCACAAATAATCAATACTTTAAGTAATTAGAATATTTTTGTATAAATCTGATTAAATTTATCATTTGTATTATTAATTTTTAATTATGTGTCTGTATCTTTTGTGATTCTTGGTTGAAAATTCAAGGGAAAATGATAAAAGCAAAAAGTCCAAAGCTTAAAGCTCAAAGTGAGTATGATTGTTGATAACCCCGATTGTTATTTTTTAGCTATTAGTTTTTTATATGGCTATACATAGATTACCAGATTATATAATAAATAGATTGAAAGCCTGAGAAATAGTTCAAAGGCCAGCTTCTGTAATTAAAGAATTAGTGGAAAATAGTTTAGATGCAGATGCTAAAAATATTACAATCTCTATAAATGATTGATGAAAAAGTTTGATTAGTATAGAAGATGATTGAACGGGAATAGAACTTTCTGATATGGATTTGCTTCTTGAGAGATATGCTACATCCAAAATAAATAATGAAGACGATTTGTTTAATATAAAAAATTATTGATTTAGATGAGAAGCTTTGGCTAGTATAGCAGAAGTAAGTAAAACAACGGTAATATCAAAGACAGCTTATAGTGAAATATGAACAAAGCTAATAAGAAGATGAAATGAAAACATAACAAAAAATATTCCTGTCGGTTTTGAACATTGAACAATGATAAGTATTGAAGATATTTTTTATAATGTACCAGCTAGACAAAAATTTTTAAAGTCTGCTCAAACGGAGTTTTATTATTGTTATAATTATTTTGTTGATGTTGCATTGTGGCACTACAAAAAACGTTTTATTTTAAAAAAAAATGATAAAATAGCTTTTGATTTGGCTCCACAAGAATGATTATTAGCTAGGATAACAGATATATATAAAAAGGATCGATCTATGAATTTGATTGATATAAATTATAAGGATGAAAATGTAAATCTTTGGTGAGTAGTTTCAGATTCTAGTTTGCGTTTTGGATCTGCTGAAAATATCAAAATTTATGTAAATTCTAGACCGATTGAAGATAAAATAATCAAAAAAGCATTGATGGATGCTTATTATAGACAGATAATGCCAGGTGAATATCCTCTAGCTATACTCATATTGGATGTAAAAACTGATATGGTAGATGTAAATGTACATCCTAGTAAACTTCAAGTTAAATTTCGAGATTCTAGAAAAATTTTTGAAATAATATATGAAAATGTAAAAAATGCTCTTTGATGAAATAAGATATCTAGTGTAAATATGGAATTTAAAAAACATGATATATTTAAATGATTTGATTCAAATAAAAGTGAAGCAGAGGAGTTTGTACAAGAAAGTTTAATTTCTCCAAATGAAGTTTCAAACTTCAATATACATTGATCTTGATTTATGGATACTGAGGAAGAAAAGTTGTTTGAAAATGAATTTATATGAGAATATAAACTAGTTTGACAGCTGTGGAATAGTTATATTGTGATTGAATCAAAAGATAATGTATATTATATAGATCAACATGCATTAGCAGAAAGAATATCTTTTGAAAAAATGAAAAAAGAAAAAAATTTAAATCCTGAAATACTTTTACAACCACTAAAATTTGATGTTGTAAATATACCTGATTTGGACGATAAAATATCACAACTAAATAAACTGTGATTTGACGCTTCTTTGATAGATGAGAATGTAATTGTAGTATATGCTGTTCCAAAAATATTTGTAATTTATCCTATAGATTTAGTAAAACTTTTGAATTATGTGATGTATCTTGAAAATATAACTTATGATAATATTTTGGATTGAGTATTTGCTACCAAAGCTTGTAAAACATCTATAAAAGCATGATATAGATTGTCTATGCAACAGATGGCAAACCTAATTAAAGAATGATTTGATAGTATCGAAGGTATGTTTGTATGTCAGCATGGAAGACCATTTTTTGTACAGGTAGAGAAGAAAAATATTGATAAAATGTTTGATAGATAAATGTTCGTTGACCTCAAGATTAACAGTTGATAAATTATTTTTAGTATAAAAAATTATTATGAAAAAAATATTATTTATGATCAGTTTTTTGTTTTTATTTTGAAATGTTTTTGCATATAGAGAATTACTGATAGAGAATAGATGATGATTGCCAATTAGAGTTATAAAAATAGTTTTAGATTGACAGGATTATGTTGTGAGTTCTGTAGCTTCAAATGGTTGAGATACTTTAGAAAATTTAACTAAAAAAGTTTGATGAGATACTTCTGTTAATGGAGTTTATTTTTGTCCTAAAGATTATGGTTATTGTAACTGATTAACACATACAATATCTGAAAGAGTTTATATGTGAAATTGAAAAGATTATAGTCAGTTTTGGCCCGACACTAGTATAAGAGCAATTTTTGGTTTTGATAAAAATTGAGAACCATTATTTGTACAAAATAATTTCTGAATACACGATTTGTGATATTGGAGTAATATAAATAAAGATAAACAAAATGACTTATATTTTGGACTTTGAAATTTTCCTGTGTTTTTAGATGCTTGAGAAAATGTAATTATGTGAAGTGTGACATATATAGATAAAAAAATGGAAACTAATTGAAATAAAGCATTTATATGTTCCACAAAAGACAATAAAACTATTTATATGTGAGTAGTAGGTTGAATAAACTTATGGAAGTTGTCTGATTTTATAAAGAATAATTTTTGATGTCGAAATGCTATAAATTTGGATGCTTGAGCTAGTTTGGGGATGGTATATTCATGACTTGTTCTAGATAGATGAACTAGAAGAAATATAATGGATGCATTTGTGGTGCTTACAAGAGAGGAATATATAAAACTGACTTGAATTACCCCACCAGAAAAACAAGCCTATGTACCAGATATTCAATATGAACTAAGTTCAGCTGATTGGAAATTTGTAGATAAATTAGATACTATTATCAAATCGATAGTTAAACAGTATGGATCTAGTTATAAATCAAAAATTATAAAACTAATTCGTGGTATGTTTTCATCTGATAAATATGGCTTAGACAAAAAAGCTAGTTTCCATGAAATACTTATAAGAGCTTATACAATAGATAAACTTTAGTACTTAAATCTTAGCATTTATTTTTAATTTAAAAAAATCCTGACTGATATCAGGATTTTTCTAAAAATATTTTTATTATTATCTTATTTCAATTTGATATCCAGTTAGCTGTGTAGCTAATTTGATATTAGATGCTCATTTTCAAATTGCTTGTGCTTTTTGATCTTCGTTTACATGTACAATAGCCTTTCTTTCATTTAATTCTATACTTTCTATTTGAGCTGGTTTTAAACAATTTCTAATCATTTGGATAGGATCATCTGTTTTTTCTATATAATCTATTTTTTCTCAATCTAATAATGACAACACTGTATTTATTCTGTCTCATTTATGACCAACCATTACTCATACTGGATCTACTTTTTCTTCATTTGATGATATTATAATTTTTGTCTTTCTACCTGCTATCCTAGCTATTTTATCGATGTTTATTACTCATTCTTCTAGTTCTGGTACTATTTTTCTAAGTATTGCTTCTATATAATCTGTAGTGGATTGTGTAATATCTAAAACTATTCATCATTGATCTTTTGAAATCTGTTTTAATAGTACAAAAACTTCTTCTCCTGGTTCATAAATTCTATGTGGAATCTGTCAATCTGGAAGTAATACAACAGCTGATCATTCTATATCTAATATTACGCTATCTGCATGTACTCTGATTACTTTTGCTTTTAGAAGTTCTCATTGTTTATTTTGAAATTTTTCAAAGAATCTTTCTCTTTCGATATTTTTTAGATTCTGTTTTATTGTTTGAGCTGCAGCTTGAGCAGCTATTCTAGATAATTCAAGTTTTTCTGGTGTAACATTTATAAGTAATTTTTCTCAAATTTTTATGTCTTTGCGAATTTTTTTTGCTTCTGGTAATGTGATTTGCACATCAGAATCTTCCACTGTTTCCACTACCTCAAGTTCTTGGTAAATAGTTACAGTACCATCATTTTCTATATTTACTATGATGTCTGATTTTTTGTATTCTGAAAAATCCTTCTTAAATCATGATCTAATTCAGAGCTTGACAATTTCTAAAATCTGATATGGATCGAATTTAAAATCTTCTACCAATTGCATAATAGCGGTTTGTATGCTCTTCCCATCTAGTTTCATAGAAAAATTTGTTAAATATAAAATTATGGCAAAGTGTTTTTATATATTAGTTTGGGCTTTTCAATAGAAAATAAAATCAATTATAAAAATGCTGACTTGAATTTTTAGTTAATATATATATTTATAAACAGAATTATTTATTTATTATTTATAGATTATGGCTACACGAAATGATATTGCTGATGTTATATTTCCTAATATAAAAGAAACAATAGCTGATTTAGAAAATAAATTTCCACCAAGAAAAAATCCTATTTGTTCTCGTTATGCTCCTAGTCCTACTGGTTTTGTTCATATAGGAAATATTTATGCATCTTTAGTTGAATCTCAGTTTTCTCATCAAAATTGATGAACTTTTTTTCTTAGGATAGAGGATACAGATCAAAAAAGACTGACCGAATGATGAATAGAAATTATCATTAACTGATTCAAAAAATTTTGAATAGCAATAGATGAATGACCTATATGACCTGAAAACTGAGATGTATGAAGTTATGGGCCTTATATACAATCGAAGAGAAAATATTTCTATGAGGTTTTTGTAAAAGAACTTATTTCAAAATGATTAGCATATCCTTGTCGAATAGCTGAAGAAGAAATAAATCAAATCAGAGAAAATCAGACCAAATCAAAATTAGTTCCATGAATCTATGGAAAGTTTTCTGTACGAAGAGATAAATCTGTAGATGATGTATTTGATAAATTAAAAGAAGAAAATTGAAAGTATCAAGTTATAAGATTTAGGTCGCCTGCTGATTTGACTAAAAAAATAATTTTTCATGATGAGATAAGATGAGATGTGAACATGATAGATAATTATAATGATGTGGTTTTGATAAAATGAGATGGGTTGCCTACTTATCATATGGCTCATGTTGCTGATGATCATCTAATGAGAGTATCGCATGTAATTAGAGCAGAGGAATGGCTTACTTCTGTGCCTTTGCATTTACAACTATTTGAGGCTTGTGGATTAGAGCATCCTAAATATTGTCATCCTGCTCAAATATTGAAACTTGATGAGGGTAATAAAAGAAAGCTTAGTAAGAGAAAAGACCCAGAAGCAGATGTGGAATTTTTCTTTGGAAGGTGATATCCTGTACAATGAATAATAGAATATTTGATGTGAATCATATCTTCTGAATTTGAATGATGGCAAACAAATAATCCAGATAAGTCATATAAAGATTTTGAAATTAATTTTGATAAGATGAATCATGCTTGAGCATTGTTTGATTTGATTAAACTAAATAGCGTATGTAATAATTATATGTCTAGAATATCTACCGATGAACTTTATGAAAAGACATTGGAACGAGCCGATAAATATAACCCTGATTTTGCAATACTTATGCAATCTGATATTGAATATACAAAATCTGCTATTAATATAGAGAGAAAAACTATCAAAGATCCCAAAAGGTTTACAAATTTCAAAGATGTAGAAAATCAGATTTTATTTTTTTATGATGGTGAGCGAGAAAAATTATTTGTAAATAAACCAGTTTTACCAGAAATATTTAGTCAGGATTTGATTGGAAAATTTATAGAAGAATATTCCAAAGTTTTGGATCTTAACATGACGACAGAAGATTGGTTTACTCAATTAAAAGAAATCTGAAAAAGAATCTGATTTGCTAGTAATAATGCAGAATTTAAAGAATGATGATATGTATGAAAGATAGGTGATTTGGCTATGTTTTTGAGAGTCCAACTTTGTTGTGCTAATCAGACTCCCGACTTGTTTTCTGTAATGAAGGTTATGGGTAAGGAAAGAGTTTTTAAAAGACTAGAAAAAATTTTAATATAAAAAAACTAGGGGAATACCTCTAGTTAAGTTTGGAGAGCACCAGAGTCGGTTTCATACAACCGATTTAAATACATTTTTTTGTATTTCCTATAGATTGTATAATAAACATCTAGTGCTCTCCTAAGTCCATCTGATCTTTTGGGGTAAAAGATCTAGATAGTGTTTTAGGAGGAATACCTCCAACATTGTTACCTAGTAGTGTGTAGTAGAACCACGATAAGTAACTATGTTAATACAATTATATTTCAGATATTATAATAATCAAATTATATATACTATTTATCTTACTAAGATTTGACAATTTTTTTAAATAATCTATAATATTACATATGTTGTTTTAATGTGATAACATACGGTTATCTTTTATTTATTCGTTATGAAATACTTAGTCTGATTGTTGATTGTCTCTGTTTATATGCTTTCTTTTGGTTTTGCTCAAGAGAATTTGAGTTTTTCTGATTATATGAAAAATATGACAACTCTTGTTGTTTATACCAAAAGAATATCAAAGGTTTCATTATTAAATAAGTTTATTTTACTTAAAGATGAAAAATGTAATTATGAAACTGACTGAAATAATTATATTGTATCTCCTATATGTTTACTTAGGAAAGAATTTCCAGACATGCCATATAAAACACTTATAAATAAAGTACGAAATGATATTGATTGATTTAATCAGGTCTATAACGATGCTAGTCCAAAATTTACTTATAAATCTACAAATCCATTTTTTGAGTGATATAAATCTATTATGCCCCAAAGTGATAGACAGAAATATTTGTTAGCTATTTTACAAGAGCAATGAATAAATATCATTATACCAATGAAATATGTTTACTATGAAAAAATTAAAGAATTATGATTTTTTGTTGTTCGTAAAGATTTGAGTTTATTAAAGCCATGTACTAAACAAAATTACAAAGTTGCTTTGGGTAGCTTTGATAACTTTGTGTTATCTTCTTGAAGTATTATCAATCTAAACAAACATCTTTCTTATTTGGATTGATATTGTAAATGAACTTGACCTAAAAATTTGATGTTTTATGGATGAGTTTGTGGATTTGCTAGTCAACTTTTTAGATCTTCTCTAATAAATCCTGATATAGAAATTTTGAAAAGATCATGACACAGTATATGGTTAACTGCTTATTATTCTAATTATATTTATTGAGATGATGCAGCTATTTATCAAAATAGTAAACAATTTGAAATTAAAAATAATTCTGACCAAGAAATATATTTTAAAGTCATGGATAAATGAGATTTTAATTATTTAGTATCTATAACAGATCAAAAACCTTCTAAATCAGTAAATATAACTAAAACTCAAATAGAAGACTTGTCGGCTCAAGTTGTAAAAGAGACATATGATATTGAATCTTGAAAAATAAAAAATACTCAAGTGTTTGATTCTCGTTATGATAGTAGAAATTCTGCTGTTAGATAATTAATTTTTTATATGATAAGTATCATAATATACTTTTTTATGTTCTGTACATTCCTTTATCATCCTTTCATTTCTATTTAATGTGGATGTTCAGCTTTTGATTTCGAGAAATATTATATTTTTTAATTCGCCAGAAGAAAGTCAGTTAAAAACCACATAATCTATTCCTTTACCCACAAAAACCATGTCTTTGTAATAATATGGAAAATTTGGCAATAGGGGAGCGACTTTTTCGTTTACATTTCCCAATAAAACTGAACGAGATCTAGATACAGCATCTTGCCTGTGTCATTTAATTTTTATTTGGAAATATATTTTGGCAATCAGATATCAAATTATAAGTCAGATTATTATTCATATAATTATTAGTGGTATATTTTGCTCCATTTGGGATTGTAAAAAAAAACTAAATTGTTAATTATACTGTACTAATTTATTATATTAGAACAAGAAAAAATGATGTTAATTTTTGATTATCATTACTTTACAGATTTGCTTTCGTGAAGCTAAGTTTTTTTAATTTTAATCCTGACTAATGTTGGGTAAGTTTTTAATTAATTAATTTTGTAAATGATAGATATCAAGAAAATCCGTGAAAATATAGATGCTTATAAACAAATATGTAAAAACAAAAACAAAAATGTAGATGTTGATCTTTTATTGAAGTTGGATGATAGCAGAAAAGAACTACAGAAAAAACTTGATGATATGAAATTTCAACAAAAAGAATTTGCAGCTAAGAAGGACTTTGATGGAGCTAAAAATCTAAAATCTGAAATACAAATAATAGAGGTAGAATATGATAAAGTAGTAGAAGAGTTTAATAAGCTTAATCTTACTATGCCAAATTTTTATCATCCCAATACTCCGATTTGAGAAAACGAAGAAAAAAATGTTGTGATAAAAGTTTGTTGAGATGTGCCTACATTTGATTTTGAGCCAAAAGACCACGAAGAACTTGGTAAGTTGCGAGATATTATAGATAAAGAAACTGGAGCTATAGTTTCTTGAACTAGATTTGCTTATATTAAATGAGATTTAGTTTTGTTGCAATTAGCAATAATGACTTTTGCTTTTAGAACTTTGGGAAATAGAGATATTATACAAAAAGTAATTGATGAAAAGAAATTGAATATAAAAAATACCCCATATATTCCAGTTCTTCCACCTGTTATTATGAAAATGGAAGTAATGGAAAAAATGTGAAGATTACACCCTATGGATGAAAGATATTGTTTACATGATGACAAACAGGTTTTAGTTTGAAGTGCAGAACATACTATGTGATCTATGTATATGGATAAAATGTTTGACGAGAGTGAATTGCCTGTTCGTTTGATATGATATTCTACTGCTTTTAGAAGGGAAGCATGAACTTATGGTAAAGACGTTAAAGGAATAATAAGAGTTCATCAATTTGATAAAATGGAAATGGAAACTTTTAGTAGTCCAGAAACTTGAGAACAAGAACAAGAACTTATAATTTGAATGTGGGAATATATGATGTGATTATTGAAGTTACCGTATCGTTTGATCGAATGCTGTACTTGAGATATGTGAGATATTGATTATAGGCATGTTGATGTGGAAACATATATGGCTGGTCAGTGAACTTATAGAGAAACACACACATCTGATTTAATGACAGATTTCCAATCTCGCAGATTAAATACTAGATTTAAGAGAAATAATTGAGATAAAGAGTTTGTATATATGAATGATGCTACTGCTTTTGCTATGTGAAGAACAATGATAGCTATAATTGAAAACAACCAACAAAAAGACTGAACTATTAAAATTCCTGATGTTTTGATTCCTTATATAGGTAAGGAAAATATAGGAAAATAGATAATTATATTAAGATTCCGGCTGCAAATTCTAAAAACGCCGGAATGACAAATAAAATGAGGCTAAATGCCTCATTTTTTGTATATAAATTTTGCTCTGTCATTTTTTGCTTTTTAGAGAAAAATTAGTTATAATTAGTCTGTGTTAATTTATATGGGTATAATCTTTGTAATAATGACTGAAACAACTCAGTTTAGAGAAAAATTAAATCAAGCAGTTTTACAATCTGATGTTGTAAAGATTTTTGATAATCTTTTAACTATTGCTGTTGAAGATTGAGCTTCAGATATACATATAGAGCCACTAGAAAATTATTCTAGAATAAGAATAAGAATAGATTGAGTCTTGGAAGAACTAGTACAATATCCAAAGCATTTACATGAAAGTATCATATCTAAATTTAAGATTGAATCTGGTCAAATGAGACCCGATGAAAAAAGACTTCCTCAGGATGCTAGAGTTTCTAATGTTACTCAAACAAATAAAGAAATAGATCTTCGTGCCAATACATTACCTACCGTTTGGTGAGAAAAACTTGTAATGCGTATTGTGGATAAATCCAAAGATATTCCACCACTTTCAGAACTTGGTATAGAATGAAGTAATAAAGAAATTATCGAAACTTATTTGAAATATCCAAACTGAATTATTTTAAATACTTGACCTACATGATCTGGTAAAACCACTACTCTTTATGCTTGTCTTAATGAGGTAAATACACCTGAAGTTAATATTATTACTTACGAAGATCCTGTGGAAAATAAAATGCCATGATTAAACCAAGCACAAATAAGAGCAGACATATGATTTACTTTTGCAAATTGACTTAGAGGTTGATTGAGGCAAGATCCTGATATTATAATGGTTTGAGAAATTCGTGATAATGAAACTTTGGATATGGCTATGGAATCTGCCATGACATGACATCTTGTATTCTCAACAGTGCATACAAATTCAGCCGTAGAAACTATTACTAGAGTACTAAATTTATGAGCAAAGCCATATATGATAGTAGGTACTTTTAATTTGGTAATAGCACAAAGACTTTGTAGAGCCAATTGTAAGCGTTGTAAAACAAGAGTTTCTATAAAATGAGATAAAAGAATGGAATATGTAAAAGAATCTTTTCGTAATTTTGAAAAAGAGGCATTAAAAAAAGAAATTATAAGTAGATGAATAAGTCAGGAACAATGGAATGATTTTATAAATGAATGATATATTTATATGTGAACTTGAAAAGATCCTGAAACTGGTTGAACTTGTTCCGTTTGTTGATGAAGTGGTTATAAATGAAGAGTAGGTATATTTGAAATGATGCCATATAATGATGAAATAAAAAGAATGTTATTGGAATGAAAACAAGCATTTGAAATAGAAAAAGCAGCTTTGAAAAGTGGTATGATAAATCTTGAAAGAGATTGAGTTTTTAAAGTTATAAAGTGATTTCTCAATATGGATCAAGTTTTCAAATTTGTAAAATGAAGATCTTTTTAATTTGTAAATATCTATATGTCTGATAGAATATTAAAATGATGAATGTTAGAAAAGCTTATGATAAAATTTTCAGCTCCTTGATTGAAAAATAAGACTAATTTTTTTAGATTAATGGCGATTTCTCAAAAGGCATGACTAGGTATTAGAGATTGTTTGACATCAATTAAACAATCAGAAAATCATAGATGATTGCGTATTATTATAGATGATTTGATAGAGCAAATGAATCAATGAGAAAATCTTGCATCTGCTATGGAAAACCATGATTATTTCTTTTGATTTTCTGAAATAGAGCTTATCAGGTCATCGCAATTGACTTGAAATTTGCCCGATGTGCTTGGTCAGGTAGCGGACGAACTGGAAAATATGCAAGGTATAAGACAGACTATAATGAAAGCTATAACATATCCAATTATTTTGATATTATTTTCTGTTGTAGCTGTTGTAGTATTGCTTGTTTTTGTAATGCCAACAATAGTAGGTATGTTTCCTTCACCAGATCAACTTCCATCTATTACTAGATTAATGCTTGGTGTTTCTGATTTTCTAAAAAAAACTTGGTTTCTACTTATGATTCTGATTTGAGCTGGTTATGTTGCTATACAATTTTTGTATGAATATTTTTTGCCATTTAAAATATTTATTGATAGTATGAGTTTAAGAATACCTGTCATAAAATGAGTAGTAAAAACTTTCTATATGTACAGATTTTGTTCTTCATTAGCACAATTTTATCAGGCTTGAGTAAACCCAGTTATATCTCTTAAATTAATGTCCAGAATATTAACAAATTTTCAATATAAAAAGAAAATGCTTGAAATAAAAGATGATCTTTCTGCTTGATTTAGTTTTTATGACTCAATGGAATGATCAGATCTATTTGATCCTATACTTGTACAAATAATAAATGTTTGAGAAAATACTTGAAGTATATGAGACTCTATGAAAAAAATATCAACTTTTTATGATACTCTTTTGAAATCTAGAATTGCTATTTTAATGGCTGTAATGGAACCTATATTAATGGCTTTTGTTGCTGTGCTTATATGATGAATAGTTGCATCTATATTTTTACCTATGGCTGAGCTTGTTAATGTCGTATGACAATAATATTTAAATAAATAAATAAAAATGTTTAAAAATAATCTGAATAAAATTTTAGTTTCTTGACTGTTTGTTTGATTGTTTTTTTGATTAAGTTTTTTATATGCTGATTTTTTTGTTATACAAAACAATAATGTATCTCTTTTTTTGGTATGATTACATAGTTCAATAGCTAATAATAGTTTTGATATAAATAATAATATTCAACAAGAATGAACTCTTTCCTTACTGAAAAATATAAAGGAGCATGCTACGATAAGTATTATTTCTATGTTGGAATTTAGTACTATCAGAGAGGTTGTATTAGATAAATATTTAGCAGATACTGATAAATTATTAAGCGATGTATGATTTGCTATAAACAATATAAAACAAGATATTTCATTATTGCAATCTGATATGAATAATTGTTTAGATGAAAAAACTCTTTATGATAAACAGTTTTTTGAATCGATAAGTTTGTATGACCAAAAATATATGGATGAATCTTTACAGAAATCTATAGATGCTGAAAAATGTTCTTGAGAAAATAGAATAAAAATGAATGCTAAAATTGTCTTATTAGATCAGTTTACTTATTATGCAGATTTTATTAAAACTAAATATGATTATTTGATATCTAAGAAAGATATCATAATAAGAAATTTTGATTTTATGAAAAATGGTCTTCTCGATGAATTAGTAACTACAAAGGAAGTCTTGAATACATTGGGAAATTAATTTTAGAACTTGTTTTTTTTGAAATAATCTTTAGATTATTTTTTGTTTTATCGTAAAAGTATATAATGATAGCTTTTTCTATTTGACCAGTAAATATTTATCGATATTGAATATTTTATGTAATAGCTTTTCTGTTTGCATATCTTTTCTTTTTTATGTTAGCAAAAAAGAAAGTTTTTATAAAATATCCAAAGATACATTTATTATTGGAAAAACATTTAGATGATTTTATTTTATATTCTATATTGTGAGTTCTGATTTGAGGTAGGTTATGACATATTTTAATATATGATTTGAGCTATTATTTTTATCATCCAAATGAAGCATTACAGTTTTGGAAATGATGAATGTCTTTTATCGGTTGAATGATATGAGTATTATTGTCTTTAACTATATTTTTGAGAAATAAGAAATTTAAAAAATTTGAATTGATATGGATTCTTGATCTTGTACTTACTATTACTCCTTTGGGTATTATGATATGAAGAGTATGAAACTTTTTAAATCAAGAACTTTATGGTATAATAGTGCCATATAACTTTTGGTGATTAAATAATGAAGTTATAACTCTATTTCAGAAATTGCATATATTCCATGTTTATGATCAAGTAGATACTTTTTTGAGAGTAAATACAAATTTTTTATCTAGTTTTTTTGAAGGTTTTTTGTTGTTTATAGTTACTTTATTGATTCTAAAAAAATTTATAAAAAACTGAATATATAGAATATGATACATTACATGAATATTTCTTGTGTGGTATAGTGTTGTAAGATTTTTTCTTGAATATCTTAGAATGGATAGTCAATCAGAATTTATCCTTTATCTAAGTAAAAGTCAGTGGTTTTTTGTTATTTTCTTTATTATATGATTATTTTTTCTTTTAAGGAAGCCACAAAGAATATCTATCAAATAAAATAGCTATATCTTTTGATGATGCTTTTAATCTTTTCTGTAATTTCTGGATCGACTGTTTGAGCTAATTTATATAATCTATTTATACTACTGTGATGTTTTGATGTTTTCACTATTTGTTCTCGTACTTTTGTATCTAGAGAATTTTTATTTTTCCTTAGTATTTTTTTTATAAATTCGTCAGCATATCATTTATTTATTACTGATGGATTATATAGACTTTCTAGTATAGCCAATTCTGTGTTTGCTATAGGGAATACATTATTTTTTATATATATTTTTCTTGTCAGTTTATAAAATGTTGAGAATAGTTTTTTTTCGTCTGAGGAATATAATTTGAATAATATCTGTTTATCAAACATTACTGTCTCTGTACATTGTTTGTTGGAATTTACTATAATTATTTCTTCCGGTATGTCATAAGATGAGTGGTTTAATTCAAGTGCTTTAATTCATCATATATATCGTTTTCAATCTACAAACTCATTACAGTGTTTTTTGAGTATGTTCCAATAGTACATTTCTAATAACTGTTGATTTGTATATTTCTTTTCAGGATCCTTTACTAGTAGGATATCTTTTTTTAAACTTTGAAGATATTCTCTGTTTTTTAGGTAATAAATTATCTTATATAATTTTTTTTCAGAGTACTCTGTATCTAAAATTTTTTTTCAAATATTTTTGATTTTCTCTATTTCTATTAACTTATTTTTATGTTTTAATAAGTTTTTTACAAAGATGTCGAAATATTTATTTTTCATATGCTGGTTGTAAAGCCATAAATTGTATAGAAGAAATCTAATGATTCTTACAAAAAAATCAAGTCGATTTTTCTATAAGAATTCTAATGAATTTTCTGTTGTAATTTGTTTTTAAAAATTTATTAACTCTATGACGATTATTTCGTCTATTTATTATGATACAAAAGAAATGACACAATGAACATTGCTCAATGAATGCGATATTAACCAACAATCTGTTTGTTTGGGAAATATTAAAGCGATGTTTGTAAAAACTTTTGATGACTTTTATGATGTTGTTTTGGAGATAAACTCTCAAAAATTCTTTATAAAGGTATCTAGAGCTTTTGATCAGATTATAGAATTTGAAATTCTTGCTGTAAAATGATTTGTGGAAGTATCTAGAAGAATCATAGAAATGATTAGATCTTTGGTTGACCATCTTTTTTGTAGATTAGCTTAGTTAATTTAAGATTTCTAAAATAAAGTAGAGAAACTTTTATGTTTTTTGATTTTTTTATTTTCTCTTGAAATAATAAATAATTTTGTTATAACAATTTTCGTCTAATTAAAATTTACTATTAAGAACTGGATTTTAATGCTTCTAAAAAAAACAGAGCAAAAAATGCAAAACAATATCAATCAGTCTTTTGATAGTTATAAAAATTTTATGTCAGACTTTTTTGAGATCTTTAAAATAGTTAAACCAAATCTAAATCTATTTGAAAATGATAGTACTGATTCAAAGAAATTAATGTTAGTATTGTTATGATCAAATGATGATTGAAAAATCTTTGATTATATTTCTTCAAAATATAAGTCTGAAAAAGATTATTTGGATTGTTATTGTTTATGAAAAGAATGATTTGAAACATTTCTATGATCATGATTTAATATGCTTGGTTATTGCAACATAACAAATGATGTTCAGGAGTCAGATTTAGATGATATCTGGATGTATATATCTGGTCTAAAGTCGTTTAAATATGAATGTGTAAATATATGCTACTTGGATAAAAATAATGATGTTATTGAATTTGATTTATTTCCAATGTGTTGGCTTGATATAGATTATTTTTCTGACAGGTTTGGTATAAATAACTCTTATAATGAAAACAATATAGAGGAGTTGTGTATATGGCCATGAAATAGTGAAGTAGAAGTTGAAATTTTAATGCAATATATACAACATATTATTTATTGAATAATATTGGAATATAGAATTAATAATTATAATTATTGAAGTCTAATCTCATTAAATATTCTTAATAAGATAGCTACGAACTAAAATATGTACTATTTAGCAAATAAAAAGATGTAACGGCCTTGAAATCGTTGCATTTTTTTTTATCTTTAAATATATTATTTATTTTTATTAAATTTTTTTATGAGTACGGAACAAGAATTATTGGTTCAGGAATATGCAAAAAATCCTTTATGTAACTATAAAATGGATGATTATACTATTACATCACATGAGGGTAACTTTATATGCTGAGATGATATAGATATTTATCTAGTCATAGAGGATAATATTATAAAAAAGTATAGTTTTGATGGTGATTGTTCTAATATAACTACAGCAGCAGCAAGTTTTTTATCAGAATTTATTATTTGAAATAAAATAGAGGAAGTTTTAAATTGGAATCTGAATTTTTTTGTTGATAGATGATTTGATGTATCTAAAAAGAGAAGAAGAGCTCTTATTATATGATTAATGGCAGTTAGAAATGCCATACATATTTATTTAAATGATTGAAAAAAAGATAATTTTGATGATCTTCTGGAATAATAGACAATAATAGACAAATAAATTAAAATGTCTTGAAATAAATAGACAATTATATATAGATTTTTAATTATTATTATATTAAATATAAAAAGATGATAAAAAATTTAATAATAAATGTTGTTATAAACTGAATTATATTATATTTTATACACAAGTATAATCTATGATTTAAAGTGCAGGCAACAAAGTATGATGTTTATATTACTTTTGTAATATTGTGATTTGTTTTTTGGTTTTTTAACTTTGTTTTAAAAAGACTTCTTAAAATACTCACTTTCCCACTAAAAATACTTACATTTGGGATTTCATCTATTATAATAAATATTCTTGTAATATATCTATTTGAATATGTAGTTAATACTTATGAATTTTGAATAGTTATAGAGTTGGGTACTATTATGCAGGTATCTATATTGTCATTTATCATTACACTATCATATATTTTAATTAAAAAAATAATATAAAAATGAAAAAATGAAACATTTTCTATCTTGTTATGATAATACTTATATTTGTTTTTTTGTGGATTCCTTATTTTCAAAATGTAGCAACTCCTGTGGCCGTTTTCTTTTTGGTCGGAGCAGCTAAAAATTTTGTATGAGTATATCCATGGATATTATTCTTTGGAATATTGGAATGAGCACTTATTACTTTGTATGTAAAATCTTTTATAGAGGACATAAAGCAACAGGATGTTAAAAAGTTTGATTTATAATTATGAATTATAGTTTTAAAGTATTTAAAATAGTTATTTAGATTTATTAAAATATTGTTTTACATGAAAACGTATAGTATTACTAGAGAGAAAGCTGCGAAAATGCTTGGCATATCCACGAGAACTATAGATAGATATATAAGGGGTGGTAAGCTTTCTTACAAAAAAGTTGCTAACAAGGTTTTGTTGGCTAGAGAAGAGTTGGATACATTACAAAATGATTTTTCTGCTCTACATCAAGAAATAAATACAGAAATTGTTGGTAACCAAAATTCAAAGTCTATTGTTGCTAGATCTTCAATAGAAGAGTGAATAGATGAAAAAATTGATAAATTTTTTCTTATATTTAAAGAAAAAGATAAGATTTTGGAAGAAAAAAACAAAATTATTTTTATGCTTCAACAAAGAGTAAGTGAACTTGAGGGTAAAATCCACAATATGGTAGCTTTGCCTGATTATAATAAAGAAAAAAAAGAAGCTATTGTTGAAAAAGAAAAGTTAGAACAAAAAATTGACCAATTAAAAAGTAAAGTAAAAAATGAGAAAACTAAAAATATAGTTTTTGTAATTATTTCATTGATATTTATTATAATTGCAGCTCTTTTTATAGTCAAAGGTTAAGAAAAAATTGAATTTATAATATAATTTAATTCTTCTTTATTGGGAAGTGTTGTTTTGTTTGAAAGTCGTTTATGGAATTCTCGGTGACAAAAGTTTACTGTATCTTCCAGTCATTTTGATTTCATTAAAAGATATGTTTCTATGTCTCATTTTTTTAGTATATATATATTTTCAGTATAAAGTTCTTCTATTTTTTGAATTATATATTTATGTTTCTCTGGGTAAAGTCATCTGATTGTATTTACCAATCTTGTATAGTGACGATCTATATGTCATTTAGTTTTTTTTATCGAATTGTAATATCTTTTGGATTGTTGATAATAATAATTTAAATCTGCTTGTTGTAATATATCAAACTCTACTGTATTGTCTCGATCTCAAATAAAATATGATTGTATTCAAAACTTTGATAGAAATCTTTTTCGTCTTTGAAATCATCATTTTCAATTTATGTTTATGATTTCATAATCTGCAATTTTATTTTTTCGTTCTTGAAATGTATGTAAATAGTTTAAATAAAATTCAAAGAAATAAGCATCTGTTTCTCATTCAACCATGATTATTTTTTTAGAAAAAAATATTTTAGAGGCATTTTCAAACTTTAACATCTGTATCAAACTTCATTCGTCTGTACTTAAATTTCATGGATTTATAATTTTTGTTTCTCATTCTATTTTTGAAAATTTATAAACATTTGATATGTTTCGTTCATTTATAAATAGGGGAGAATATGTAGATATTATAAATTGAGTTCATAAATTTTTACTTATTCTTTGTAACATTCTTATTAAACTTCTCTGCATTTGTGGATGAGCATGGATTTCTGGTTCATCTATCATTATTAGTCAGTCTTTTATATCAAATCAATATATTGCAAATATTATTGTCAAAAAAGATTGATCTCAATCACTCAAATCTTCAAATTTAAATTTTTGTCCAAAAGTGTCTACTATGTAAAGATACAATTCATCATTATCTTTTCATAAACATAATTTTTTATTAAAATACTTTTGTATTATTGATTTTAAATTTCAATAATATTCAGATTTTTCTAATTTCGCTTCTATATCTTCAATATTTAAATCTTTGGAACTCTTTTTTTCTCATATATTCTCATCTGATGTATGATTTATAATATTCCATATTTTATTTATACAAAGATAATATCATACAAAAGGTGGATATTCTATTGTATTTTTCTGTGATATATAGGTATTCCATCCTTTGGGATTGATTTTTGTAGATAACTCAAAGAAATTTCTATGTAATCATATTGAAGAAAATGTATTTTTGAGTGGATAAAATTTTAGATTATCTTTTAAATAATTAAATTCGTTTTGTATCATTATACATATCTGTATCAGCTCTATGTTTTTGAAGTACTCTATAGCTATTACTTGTTCTTTTGATAAATTGGTATTGTCTATAATCACCTTGTTGTTTTCTGTATCTATATTAAATAACATATCTATGTATCTGTTGTTTGATAATCGTTGAGTATCTATGTCTCATAATTCCATATTTACATCGCTGTATTGTTTTAATATATTTTGAAAATGATCTTTATATTTTGACATAAATCATATATTCTCTATGTCATGATTATTTAATTTTATTCATATCAAAACCTTGGATTCCTTATCTGTTTGTAAAAAATGTTTAGATATTTTTTTTAGTAATATTTCATTTGAAGTGATAACATTTTTAAAATTAGCTTTATCGTCGTTTTTTATAAATTCTGGTTTGTAAATATAATCTTTCATTAGTCAGCATTTTAATATTTCGTTTATAACTAGAAGAAAATTACTTTTTCATGCTCAATTTGGTCCAATCAATATATTTACATTTCAATCTGATTCTGTATCGAAAATAATATTTGGAGCATTGTTAAAATTGTCCAAATACGGGAAACTCAAGATATTAGAAATTTTTATTTTCTGGATCTGCATTAAATGTCGAAGCATTAAAGCATAAAAGCATCAAAACGACTATTGTTAATCGTTATATCAATTATAATCAAAAATCTGATTTTGGCAAATTTTGAGTTAATTATATTTATAAGATTTTATTATATAAAAAATGCTTGTGCTTAGTCTACCAAAAGATAAGGATTCTCAGTTTATTTTTATATTTGCTCATCATATTTCTGGTTGATCATTTGGTTGTTTATATCATATATTATAAAGAGTCATTAAAATTCATATTTTATCTGATATATTATATCATTCTTTTGATCGTTGATCTCTATACATTGCAAGTACTCATGCAACATACATTATTTGATAATAGTAGTCATTTACAGATGTGAGTCTAGAAATCCTTTGGTAAGATATATTTTGATTATCAGGATATGCAAATATCTCGTTATATATATTTTCATTATTTATTTTGTATCGATCTTCTATTTCTTTTGCAGATTTTTCTTTGATTCATCAAAGTCAATAACTAAATTGGCTCATTATCATTAAATATTTGTTTCAAGCTACTAAACTTTTAAATATTCCTCTATATGTGGTTAATCATCTTAATTGTTCTGTAAATATTACCGATTTGATTATATCTTCATCTATATCAAATTTTTTACTAGCACTTTTTATAATATCTGAATACTTGTTACTCTCATCTAAAACTAATTGATTCCGAATGTATTCAAAGGCTTGGGTTTCTGTAAAAGAGAAATAATTTTTTATATTTTTGGAATTTACTGAATTTATTGTTTCGTTATAATCCTTTTCTAAATCATTTAATGTTTGTATAATTCAGTCTTTATTTGATTCTTTTATTGTTTTTACTATTCTATCTTCTTCTTCGTTTGCAACTGATTTATCTAACTTTAAATCTGGAATTAAAAATTGTAAATCATTTACTGTAGTTTCTATATTAATATTTGGAGTATTTATTATATAATTAAGTATTCATCTATCTAGTATTCATACTATTAGTTGTTCTTTTAATAAAAAATATGAATATATTTTGTCCAAATATATATTTAATGAGTCTGTAGTTTCATATGTTAGTTTTCAACCTTCTTGTACTGTATTGGATGATTTTATATCTATATTTCCAAATAATCACTTATAATCTTTATTGTCTCATGTTAGATTTATTTTTTCATCTATGTTTACTATAGAATGTGTTTTTTCATTTGTTGGTTTTATTTTGTTTTCTGAAGTTAACATTTCATAAATTGATCATTCTTTTGTACTGGGGTTTCATGTCCATTTATTATAATTATTTTTCAATCATCGTAAAAGAAAAAGTATAATAATAGCTTCTATAACTACTAAAATCATCGCTCCTTGTATCCTGTGTTTTTTACGATTTATTTTGTATTCTTCGAACATATTATATAATATTAGTTTAAATCATACTGTTTAATTATAAATAAAAATCTAATTTTGGCAAATTTTGAGTTAATTATATTTGTATGGTAATTTAAGTTCTAATCAGTATAATCAAAGTTAGTGAAAATAAGGTATACACGATAAATCATCGGTATAACTCAATCATCCAATCCGTAGTACTACGGAGTTGGCGGTTGAATATAAAAAGTGGTAAAGGCCGTCTTTAGAAACTTTTTATTTAACCACTTTTTATAAATTTATAACAAACATGACAAATCTTGAAGCTTTTAAAAAACTTTGATTGACTAGTAAAACATTGGATGCATTGGCGAGAAAATGATTTGAAACTCCGTCAGAAATACAGGCCCAGGTAATACCATTACTTTTGGCTAATGAAAAAAATATTATATGACAAGCAGATACCTGAACTGGTAAAACTGCTGCTTTTGGTATTCCTTTGATAGAAAGATTGATTCCATCAAAAAATATACAAGCAATTATACTTGTTCCAACTAGAGAACTAGCAGTACAAGTTGCTGAAGAAATAGCTTCTTTACAGAGTGGAACTTGATTACAAATCACTTCTATATATGGATGAGCATCTTATGAAATTCAAAATAGAGCTTTAAGAAGATGAGTAGATATAGTTGTAGGTACACCATGAAGAATTATGGATCATATGGATAGAGGAACTATAAAACTAGATAATCTTTCTTATTTCATATTAGATGAGGCTGATGAGATGCTTAATATGTGATTTTTAGATGATATAAAAAAAATATTTTCTAAAACTAAAACAGATAAAAGAGTGCTTTTGTTTTCTGCTACTATGCCAAATGAGATACTAACTATTATAAAAAAATATATGTGAGAATGTCAGCTTATATCAGCTAAAAAAAACCAATCTGATCTTGCTCAAACTGAACAATTTTATTTGGAAGTAAATGAAAGAGATAAATTTGAAGCTTTATGTAGAGTCATGGATAATGAACCAGATTTTTATTGAATTGTCTTTTGTAAAACTAAGGCAGATGTGGATTTTCTTTTTAATAAACTTCATGAAAGAGGATATATGGTGCAGGCTCTTCATTGAGATATAGCACAAAAACAAAGAGAAAATATTTTGAAATTATTTAAAACCAAGAAGGTAAAAATACTTATTGCTACAGATGTTGCAGCTAGATGAATAGATGTAAATGATATGACACATGTTGTTAATTATAATTTTCCTCAAGATCCTGAAAGATATGTACATAGAATAGGAAGAACTGGAAGAGCAGGTAAAACTTGAAAAGCCATTACTTTTGTGACTGGAAGTGAATATAAAAAACTTTGATTTTTTCAAAGAGCTACAAAATCTGATATTAAAAAAGCTGATATACCTGAAATAAAAAATGTTATTAAAAATAAACAAACTAGACTAAAGAGTAGTATTTATGGAGTAATAGAAGCAGGTGAATTAGATAGATATAATGACTTTGTGACTGATTTGTTGGTTGATAATGATCCCAATAAAGTAATAGCCGCATTGTTAAAAATGGCATATCAAAATGAATTAAGTGAAGATAATTATAAACCTATAGATAAGGCAGGTTCAAAACAATCATATTCTAATAATGGATGAACAAGACTATTTATAGCTATGGGTAAATTGAAATGATATACTCCAAGATCATTGGTAGAATATATATATCAAGAAACTTGAGTAAGTGGAAGAGATATAGACGATGTAAGAGTAATGGAAGATTTCTCTTTTGTTACTGTTCCAAATTCTAAAGCTGATATAATAATCACCAAATTTAAATCTCAAAGACAGGATTGAAAATCTGTTGTGAGTATAGCAAAAGAATCAAGTACAGCACCATCAAGAGATAGTTATGAAAATAAAAGATCTTATGGTAAATCATATTCAAGAGATTCTGGATCTGGATGATATAAAGGAAAAAGTAATTATTGAAAAACAAGTAGTTGATATGGAGACAAAAAATATAGTGGATCGTCTGATAAGAAATATGGTTGAGCTCCTGATAAGAAAAAATATGGTAGCTCTCCAGATAAAAAATATTCTAAGAGTTATTAAATATAACTAAAATATATAGATAAACCTGATGAGATATTCAGGTTTTTTTTTAAAATTTATTCTTTTGAAAACATATTAAAAAAGAATATAATGAATCTTCAAAAAAAAACAAAAAAACAATATTGATATGGGAGAAAAATTTATTAATGCTATCAAAACTAGAGATTTCTGGGTAGAATATATAAGTTTATATGTTTCTATAACTATAGCTACTTTGATTGTTCAGATGGCTATATTAAAAATGGAAATGAGTATAATTATATTCTGTTTGGTGAAATCTTTGTTGATAACCTTTCCAAATATAATTGCTATAATGTATGGTAGACGTATAAATATATTTGTAAAGAACTATCTAATGGAAGTTGTTCTTTATGTAGTATGTAGTTTACCTTATTGGGAGATAACACTTATTTATCTATATAAAAAAGATTTTCTTTTGAGTGTAGATATGATGAAGTATTATGTCATAGTATATTTTATTATGGGACTATTTATCAAGTGGTACTTGGGATTTTCAAGAAGACTGATAAATAAAATATTTGACGGGGAATTCTTTTGAATACCCGTTTTTTTATTTAGATTATATTGTCCTTGTATAATCAAAGGAAATCATTATATTATGTTCAATATTAGGTATTAAGAACTTAATAGACTTTTAATTTTTTTCGCTAGTTTAATATGAATCAAGGAATTATCAAAAAATGGATGGATGACAAAAATTTTGGTTTTATAAAAGTATCTGAATGAGATTCAGAATTCTTTTTCCACATCACATGATGTATACCAGGTTATCAACCAAGAGAAGGTGACAATGTTACTTTCGTTATTGGAAAAAACGATAGAACTGGAAAGACACAAGCTCAAGATGTACAACCTGCATAAATTTTCTTCTGATATTTTGTAGAAAAAAAGACTCGTTTCGGCGAGTCTTTTTTGTTTGCTTTGAGAAAACTTTTGTTTAGTTTTGTATTGTTTATTATATAAATTAGTTGAGATGAAGCATTCTAAAACAATTGAAAAATATTCTTGAACTACCAAAGAACTATGAAGAGATATAGTAAATTTAGATTATGATTCTTTGGTTGAACTATTTGATGTTCTTACTATTGAATTTGCCAAAGATTCTGTCCATGATCTAGAATTGAAACATCCTCAGGTTTCTGAAAAATTGATAAATATAGCTAATAGATTAAAAGATATATTAGAAAAAGATGTTAAACCATTGGCTGATTTATGTAGATGATATAATCAAAGAGGAGAAGTATAAAATTATCCTAAATATTCCCATATCTCATCTTGTGGTCATTTTGGTCAGCCTTCTGTTCATGCATGACAGATAGGACAAGAAAAAAATGTTTTTCACATATCTATAAATTTTTGTTGTATCTCTATTGTGAATCAACAAACCAAGCATTTGTATCTTCAGACAGCAGGAATTTTTTCGCTTGCTTTAAATTTTGATCATATTTCTATCATATTTATAGTATTAGAATATAAACATATTGTTTGTATGCTTAACATTAAAATAATCCAGTATAGATTTTTTTATATAAAATAAAAATTACTCTCTAGAGAGTAATTTTACTTATAGATTAGAGAAATAATTATTCTGCAGCTACTTCAGGAGTTGCTTCAGGAGCTATTTCTGCTGTTTCAGTTACTTCAGGAGTTACTTCTTCAGTAGTGTTTGTTGCTACTACTTCTTCTACAGTTGTTTCGTCTGTCATAGTATTTCTAGGTTAGTATATAAAAGGTTTCTCGTACCAAATCTCGATACTGTTTTGTATTGTAAGAAAGCAATAGTAAATAGCTAGATATTATTTAACAAAATGTAATTTTATTGATAAACAAATTGACAAGTTCATATAAATATTATTTTAATGTGTATATGAAGTATTGCTTATGTTAGAATAATCTATACACTCGGGTGTTATATCGCCATTGCGATGTCGGTATCTTATTTTATATATTATTTAAACATGACAGAATTGCTTATTATTTTTCAGTTACATACTGATAAAAAAACTACTATTGTTAGTGATATGATTATCCCTGTACCTAAATGATTATCCAATACAGAACTTATGAAACTTATTAAGGACACTCTTGCTACAATAGAATGAGCTGGTGCAATACTTAATATAATTAATCTAAATACTATAAATGCTCCCAAGACAGAAGTGGTAAAAGATTATACTCCAAGACAAGAACGTACTTCTTTTTGACCTAAAAAAGAAAAGAGTTATGGTAATAATAATGGTTTTTCTAGAGGAGAAGGAAGACCTTCAGCTAGGTATGCAAGTAATTCTTATGGACCAAAGAGAGAAGACAGTAGACCATCAAGAGAAGACAGACCAAAGAGAGAGGACAGTAGACCATTTAGAGAAGAAAGTAAATGATGATTTCGTCCAAATAAACCATCTGGTGGTTATTGACACAAACCTGCATGAGGATGATTTCATAAATGAGGTAGACCATCTCGTCCATCAAAATCAAGATAGAAAAAGTATATTTATAAAAGAGAGGAGTGATCTTCTCTTTTTTTTGACAAAACAATAATTCTGAATATAATTTAAATTATCTTTTAGATTTAATATATCTTTATGAAAAATGGAAGATATTTTGTAAAATCAATGGAAGAGGATTTTGTACTTAAAATGCTTGTTTGAGAACAAAAATTAGTAAATCAAACCGTTGAAAATATATTAGAAACATTGACTATAAATCCTAATACGGTAAGTTTTAATGAACCTGTAAGATTATCTACAACTATTTTATGAAAGAACTATGTGGAAACATATAGACCTGAATGAATTATTTTTGAAACACAACAAGAGCCTAAACATATATTCCCTTTTGATCTTATAGTATTAACAGATAATGATACTTTTGAAGTGCATTACTATAAAATGGAATGAAATCTTTGATTTTTTTATCAAAGAAATCTTATAGAGTGATATGAACAATTTAAATGTAAAAGTTATGATGATATAATAGAAAAATATTCTAATATACAGACAGTACTTGAAGCTGTAAATAAATTTAGAATAGAAAATGGCTTTAAAGCATTACCAGAAGATAAGGTTAGATTGATTCAATATAATGAAGCAGTATTTCAAGAACCAGTAAAAATAAAACCGGTAGCTATTTTTGGAACTAATGAAAGAGCAAAACAAGTTGCTAAAATATCTAACTTACCATATTTCAATTCGGCAAAAGAATTTTATGAAAGTATAGAAAAATAAATTAAATTATAATTTTAATTTAAAAAAAAGTCCTGAATAAATATCCAGGACAAAAGTGGTATGGGCAAGTAAGATGGCTGTGAAAACTTAATCTTATATATAAGGTTATAAATAAGATTTGATAATGTTGATATTCAGGTGAATATCTAATTTTCGACAGATTTCGACAAAATATAAGGTGATATAATTTTGTTCCACTTGTCCTAATCATAAATACCTCGTCTCGCAATATGCGGGGACTTTTTAAAGACAAAGCTTTGATCGGCATTTAACATTTGGCTTTAATTTTTTTCTATTAAAGATTTACATATAATATAGAAAAGTATAATTATGTCAAGTATTTTTCTAAAATTAAATCTTTTAAAAAAATGCCCTGAATAAATATCCAGGACAAAAGTGGTACGGGCAAGTAAGGTTCCTGTCATAAATGTAACCTTATTTATAAGGTTATAAATAAGACTGATTTTTATTGATATTCAACTGAATATCTTTTTCTGTCGGAACTTGTCGGAAATGTAAGGTTACATAAATGTCACTTCCACTTGTCCTAATCATAAATACCTCGTCTCGCAATATGCGGGGACTTTCAAAAGACAAAGCTTTGATCGGCATTTAACATTTGGCTTTAATTTTTATTTCTGTTTAAATATTTTTCATTGCATTGATATAAAATAATCTCTTAATCTTTCTTTTCATTTAGTCATAATATCTCATGCATTATCTAAAAATAATTTCCATTCAGAACTAAATATTTCAGAAAAATATTCTTTTTCAAAATCTTGTAATCATAATCATACAAGGATATCATTTCCATCAAATCTTTCAGCGACTTCTTTTAGTTCATCTCAGTCTTTTCATTTATTTGGTTGACCATCAGTAATAATTATAGGCATGAGTAATATATCACGATTTTTTACAAAAAAATCATCTCCTTTTTCCAGAATATCTTCCAATCATGCTGCTATATCTGTCCTGCTTTGTAGATGAGTTAGCATTCTACTAATTTCTCATTTATTTGAATAATATTGATCGTCAAAAGATTTGATTGAAGTGACTTTGGATCAAAATGTATTTATATAAAATGGTATTCATAATCTTTCACAAAATAATGACATAAATATTGCAAATGTTAATACTTGCAAAGCTACATCAGACATAGAACTGCTGACATCTATACTTAGAGACATTCATAATTGTACATGTACAGAATTTTCTTCTTCTTCCCTACCATATACATCGTAATGTCACATTTTTATTTTTCTTCAAGCTGAAATAATATTATATATTTTACCAGAAAAATAATCACCTTCTAGGGTAATGTCTTTTAATTTTGGTATATCATTCATCAAATCTTGTATAAACTCTTCTACCAATGGAGCTATTTTTTCTTCTATAGCATGATATACCATATAATCATATTCTTGATCTTCAGAAAATCATTGTTCTTGTATCTCTTCTATGAATCTTTTTCTTTTTTCTATAAGCATTTTTTTCCTATTTTCTATCATCTCTTGAGCGGCTTTTCTATTTTTACTGGTCTTTATATTTCATGCTTTTTTTTCTTGTTCTTCAATTTTTTTCCAATCTTTATAATCAAGATCTTTTATAGCTCATGCTATATCATCAGCAGCTTTTTTATCTTTATGAAATTGTTTTATCATATCTTCGATTCTTTTTTGTAGATTATCATCTGGAATTTTTGATCATGGTTTTGGGGATCAGGGTTCTTTATCTTTTGATTTTTTACTAGATGGCGTAATATTTCATTTATCATCAGTATCCCAATCAAATTGTGGCATTGATTTCTTAACTTCTTTTAGACCATCATTATCTATCTTTTTCTTCGCACGATCTATGTAGGGTTGTTTCTCTTGGGGAGTACTGTTTTTCCGTTCTGCATCAACCCTATGTTGAGCTCATTTTTTTTCTATTGGTGTTAGATTTTTGTTGTTTGGAATATCATCTAAAGCATCCAGAAGATCATCTAGAATTGAATTTCATCATGGTTCAGACTGTCTTGATCATGGTTTTTTATCAGATTTATTATTTTTTTTTGATTTATCAGATTTTGATTTAATTAATTTTTTTAACTCTTCTAAATATTTGATAAGTTTTGCTTGATCATCAATATCTTTTCTAAGAAGTTCTTCAAGTATAGGCCAAAATGTAATATTTTTTATTCAGATTCTTTTTTGGTTATCCATATTTATATCTGCGATTTCTTGTAGATGTGGTTTTATGTTTTCTAAATGAATTTTGATTTCATCTGTTACATCTACTTTTACATTATAATCGTTGGGAAAATAATTATTGAGATAATGATAAACTACAGCTATTTCAAACTGTTTTATTCTAGGTAGATGTTGGGCAGAAAGTACTCATGTACAAAAACGTGCACTTATGTGTTTATAAAGCATTTTAATACCGTTTTTTCTAACAGCATTTGTTTTTGCTCTAATAGAATTGATATAAAAATCTTCTACAAAATTGAAAAATCAATGAATAGGAGTAGCAGGAAGTTGTTTTTGATATGCTATTCTATTGCATCTTACCACATCTTTGAAATCAGAGGATAGTGCATGTTGCATTTCATGTCATTGTACTTCACGTAATAATTGATCATCGATTTGTAACATCATAGAAAGGCTGTAGTATAAGTATTTGGGTTCAAAAAGTTCTTCTGGAATTTTTTTTATAGAATAGTTTCCATTCATATATCATGGAATATAGTTATCTATTTCTTCTCATAATCAACAAGCAAAAGTATCTCAGTCTTTTAATGGTCTAAGAGTAAGTTTTTTGGGAGATATACTGATAAGATATTCTAGATATTCCAATTTATTTTCTACTAAAGTTTCCAATGCTTCATCAGAAATTTCATCTCAATCAAACAACTGTTTAGCTAGATATGAATTGGGTAAATTAGGCTCAGTATAATCCGCATATTGAAATATATCAAATGCTTTGTTTTTCATGATTATATATTTTGGATCTGATTAAATAATGTTTCTAATTGTAGATTTTTATTTGTTCAGTAATCTTTTACTTCTTTGAGCACTGCATCTTTTGTTAAGGTTTTTAAATCATTTTTTATTGATTCTCTATCAGACAAAGAAGGTATAGAATTTATATAAACTTCGATAAATGCCTTTTCAGGAGTATATCATAAACAAAGTAAATATAACATTTTATTTAGATCTCTTTGTGAAACAGAAGATGTAATCTTGCTTGTCCTATCTATACCAGTCATTTTTTTGATATATTTACTGCGATAATAATGAGCATACAAAAGTATTTCATTTATAGATTCTATTCATTTAATAAATTCTGGATTATAAGAGTGAGTTTGTTTTTTATTTATAATATCATTCCATACTTGGATAAACTCTCTGTCAGAAAGGTATGCTTGTTTCATTTTTGATATTTTTTCTTTTTGATCTTCACGAAGTCAGTTACCATTGTGTTCTCTGATAATATAATATTTGATTTCATTGACATCACTTTGTGTAAATCCTTCTTTGGATAATAATTTATAAAAATATGGTACATTTTTGTATGTAATCAAAGCTTCATCATAGTTTATTATATCTTTGTTTATCAGGCTAGGATAGTCAATGAATTGAAAAAATGCTCTACTGGAAATTTCAGCCGATAAAACATTGTTTCATTTATATACATGAGTATTTGGATTCATAGTACCAAAGATAAGCACACTTTCTTTTGCTTTTTTTGAAGTATCGTTATGAGGGGAATATAGTTTTCTTCTCATATCTAGTAGAGGGTTTAATAATTTTGCTACTTCAGGACGGAGACTGCTTATTTCATCAAGAACCAATATTGCTCATTCAGTTTCGATAGCTTTTACTACTTCAGAATTTAATTTATATGTACCGTTTTTGTCTATAAGCCATAGGTACGTCATATCATCTTTAGTGGTTTTTTCATTACAAGAAAAATTGAATACTGGTCTACCAGTATAATGAGCAAAAATATCTATTGCTACATTTTTACCTACACCAGCTTCTCATTCTAATATACCAAATCAATCTTGAGTGAGTAATTGATACTCAGCTAAGTGAACTATCTTGTGTAAAATATCCATCACAGATGGTGGAATAACTATCTTAGAATTTAGTTCTGGGGCTTTTTTGAGAGCAGAAAATATTTCTGGCATAGCATTGATTTTTCTGATTACTCTAAAATAATATGGAACATCTTTTTCTATTTCATCTCTGACTGTATGTAAATGCATTTGTAGTTCTTGATATTCTGCAGATTTTTTGTTTTCAGAACGAACCAAAGCATCTGATAATCTAAGTTCTTCTGTAAATAAGTCTGTACATTTTTGAGTCTTGTGAAATGTTGTATATTCTTTTATCATTTTTTTATATTCAACTTCAGTTATCTTATATGGGTTTTCTGGTCTGATTTTTTTTTCATCAGAAGCTTTGATTGTTTTTCAGGTTTTGATATCTTTTATGTTTAAATGTACATCATTATCTACAATTTCAGGATCTGATTTCCGCAAACTATTTGGTTTATATAAAAATTTAGGAAAAACTGCTGATCCAAAATGGACTTCATCTGCTCTTACTTTTATTTTGGGAAGATTGATTTGCAAAGTAAGTAATTGTTCTTTTTTGAGATCTTCAAGTATTCAAATTAGATAGGTTTTTTTATCGTCAGATAAAAAATTTAATAAAGACTTCCATTGTTTTAGGATATCTTTTTGTTCATAGGCTTCTAATTCTTCCTTGCTATGTAGTGTTTCAATATCTTCACTAATTACTGTGTTTATAAAAATCTCACATAGATCATATATCTCTTTGCTGTATGTATCTTTTACATCATCACATAGTCTTACAAAAAATTTTGCTTCTTCTGCATCTCAAGCAAGTTCTTCATTTTTTCTATAAATAACTTCATTTATTTCATCAATCAAAATAGATATAGGTACAAAAATATCTTTAGTCTTTTGAGCATGACGTAGAGTCTGTACAATACTATGTTTACTTTCATAAACTTCTTTGAAATGTTCTTGGATATAAGCACTACTAATTAATTCATGTGCATATGTATAAGATTGCTCGTCTAAATATCATTTTCCCATAAAATATTTTAATTCTTTTTCTATATTTTTGGAATATTTATAATCAAGAGCAACATGCGAACATATATCTGCAGTCCGTTTTAAAAGATTTTGTTTAAATAAAGAATTTATATTGTTGTGTAGCTGAGATTTGAGAAAATTTTCTGCTTCAGGATCTCATGTAGAGAAATCATATGAAAGAAGATCATTTATATTATCACGTAAAGATTTTTTGCTATTTAATAAACTATCATACATATTATTTTCAAGTGAGTTTTGTAATGATTTCCATGAGTCAGCTTTAACTTCTTTGTGTCTATTTAAAATGATTTTTATTAATTTTGGAAAAATATCATTAATCAATTGATTAATCCTTTCTTTCTCTTCTATAGATATATTGTCGTTTAAAAGTGAATCCAAAAGCTGTTTTTGGACTTCTACTATCATATGTACATCAGCAAAATGATATTCACTGATATCAGCTTTTGATTTTATCTGATCTAATATCTTTGATATACGTTGCATACTCATATTGTTTGCTGTTTAAGAAATTAAATATTATAATCACATAGATGCACCATTTACAATAGAGTAAGAATAATAATTTTTCTTAGCATTAAATTTTGGGAAATGTTGTTGTTTTGCTGATCGATAATGTTTCTCAAATTCATCAGCTACATGTCATTTTAAAACTTCGCTAGGTTTATTATTTAATCATTGTCATTTTACATCAGCTATGAAACTTCTGATACCATTTAATGTCTCTGCAAGTATAAGACCGTCAACTTTTCCTGTTTTAGGATCTTTAAATTTTATAGGTAAATTACTTGGATTTGTAGCTGCTGTCTTGGCAAATGAAATATATCTTGTCATCTTTTCTTGTGATATTCACAATCTTCAATCGTGACCTATCATGATCCCATTTACTTCTCTTGCTGTAGAAGCATTGCGTCATCGAGATTTATCTTTGCTATGTTTTATCTTCCATCAATTACGAGTAACTATGTTTTTGATTTCTTCTTTCAAAAGATCCATTCAATCTGTTCATGGTGTCATGTTTATAAATTTTAGATATCTATCTATTTCTCAAATTATGTTATATCTGGTTTGTTCAAAAACTTCTAAATTATTAAATGCATTGTCTTTAGCATATTGTAATATCTTCTCTTTGATTTTAAGTAATAAGGCTCTGACTCTACCTCTGTTGTATTCATCATCAAATATTACAGGACATTTTACAAGTTCATCTATATCGTTTGAGATAGACTGTATCTGAAAAACTGACTCTAAACCACTTTCAGCTTTATTACTAAAAGTATTTTCAAGTTTGTTGTTTGTATCTATAAGTTGTTGTTCAATTTTTATATAATTTTTAAAATCTTTGAAACTGATTGCTATATCATCTATATATCTACTATATAATGCATCACTTATAGGTGATTTTTCGTGGTCTAAATATTTAATTATTTCTTGATCTGTTTTGCCAAATACTATATTTAATATACGAGAACTAGTTGGTGCTCACTGTGGTAATTCATCGTTTAATGTAACTAGAACTGTAAGATAAATAAAAAATATCTGCTTTTGTTCGTCATTTAGATAGGGGAATGATAGTTCTAGATTTTTGGACATAGCCGTTGAAAGATTTTTATATACTCTATAAGAATTTACACTTGGATAAGCATTTTTGATATCAGTAGTATATAGATATTTATTTGGTCTATGAAATAATGCATTCATTTTTGGGCTTGTTCATTTTTCACCACCTACAGTAGCTATAGAGACAGGAACATTTCTAAGAACATCCAATAAATGATCTTGAACCTGTTTCAAAGGATCTGCAGGAGCATTTATAGTTCTATATTCTTTTCAATCAGCTTTAAGTATTTTAAATTGAAAATATCATTGAGAAACTTCTTCTTCCTTACTGTTGTTTTTTAGTGTAACTGTAGCGAGTGATTTCTCCTTTAATTTTAATTTAATTACTTCTGTAAGTGCAGTTATACTACAACCACAAAAGTGAGACAATGCCTTTAAAATATCTTTGTCTAGATTGTCTACTGATTTTCTAAGAACATCTTTTTGTTGTTCCAGAAAAAGTTCATTTTTATTTAACATTTCATGATCTTTTTTTTCGGGTGTTTGCATAGTTATATTAAATATATATAAATTTATATAATCTTATAATTATTTACTAGTAAATGTCAATACGAATCAAGAAAAAATGTTAATAAAAAAAGCCCCTTGAATTCAGGGGCGAGTGGAAGCATGATTGAGAAGATATAAGAGCAAAGTCAGAGCAAAGAAAAAGCAAGGTCAGAGCAAAGTCAGAGCAAGGAAACATAGGTATATCAAAGGAAAATTGTTGTCTAGATAATTATCTAGATAAATCCCTAGATTAGTTATCCGTAGTTATCCAAGTAATATATCATTTCCACTTTATCTCAATCATCAAAGTCTTGTCTCGCAATGTGCGGTGACTAGAGCAGGAAAGATCCTGCAACGACTATAAAGGTATATGCTTCAACTGTGGGTTATAATTATTTACTAGTAAATGTCAATAGATGTAAAAAAAGAAAAAGCCCCTAAATGGGGCGAGTGGAAGTATGATTAGGTATGTGGTTCCTAACTTAGGAAGTAGGTTAGGAATTGGATATAGATATATCAAGGGATTAATATCAGTTATCTGTAGTTATCTGAAATTATCAGAATAATATTTCCCTTCCACTTTATCCTTATCATTAAAGTCTTGTCTCGCAATGTGCGGTGACTACAGCAGGAAAGATCCTACAACGACTATGAAAGCTTAAGCTTCAAATGTAATTTATAATTATTTACTAGTAAATGTCAATAATATATTTAAAGTATATATAAATTATTATATATTATGGGGCTTTTCCCGCCCCAAACCCCAGAACCAATGTTTTTGTATCAAGACAAAAATATTGGATAAAAAAATCAAGTGCCATTAGGGCAATATTATGTTAAATTCTAAATCTATGTAATTATAAATCCAGTTATGTGGATTATCTGTACTGAATATTTTTCATGTTGATTTAATAATGGCACAAATTTGTATTATTTATAATGATATATTTTGTAAAAAAAGAAAAAGCCCCTAGAATGCTGGGGCGAGTGGTACGATGCTTTAATAAAGTGCTTTGAGGTGTCCCTTAGTAAGGACTTGAATAAGGATTGCAAGGTATTGATATCGAATGTTGCGAAATGATATTTCGCAATGCGAATCGAGTTTTCCCAAGTTTTCCCGAGCAGTAATTGCTTTCCACTTTATCTCAATCATCAAAGTCTTGTCTCGCAATGTGCGGTGACTACAACAGGAAAGATCCTGTAGCGACTATAAAGGCATATACTCAATGTCTTTTATAATTATTTAGTCTAATAAGTCAATAGATGATGTTAATATCTAAAGAGAGGAGTTGAGTTATATTTTTTTGACAAAACAATAAAGTCTAAATATAATAAGGTGTATTATGAAAGAAAAATTAGAGAATAATTAATTTATTTAAACTGACATTTATTATAATGGGAAATATTGAATTTTTTGATGAAATTGTTTGAGAAAAACCACATTTAAATAAATTAGATCTGTTTTTTGTATTAAATGAAAATCAAGTGGTAGTTGATAGTATAGATGATATTTCAAATTTAGATATTTTTGATAATTATAAACTAATGGAAGATCCTAAACAATGGATAAAGACAATTAAAATTAAACAAGAAATTGATTGATATCATGTATTTATTAATTTTAAAAAACCAGATATTAATAGTTTGTGATTGGTATCAAAATGACATGTGCAGGTATTTTTATATAATGATTACAATAAAGTATGATATCTTAATTCATGGCTATCTCCACAATCTTGAAAGATTAGGTTTTCTGGTATGAGGAAACTAGATAAGATTGAGAACTGAATTGCAGATACTTTATTAAATATATATTTAGAAGTTGCAAAAAAGTTTAAGTATGAATGAAATGTTATAGACTATACACTAACTACTTCTCAAACTAAAATAGATGTTGCATATTTTTTACAAATGCATTGATATGCTGCTAATACAAAATCACAGCAAAATAAGTTTTCTATTTATAAAAATACTAATTGAAAAGTATATATTTATACAGTATCTACCAATAAGGTTAGGTGAGATAATTGTCATAATTATAATTATCTAAATTTTAATCCATGATATGATAATGATAACTATAAACATTTAGGAGATGTATTTATAGGGAGTAATATAATATATAAATATAATAAAGATTTATAAAAAGAAATTTATGTCATATGTTCTTGGATAAATTTTTTGATTGCAGGATGAAAAAATAAATGTCTTCTTTCTATTTTGGTTAATAATTTTATTCAAGCTAATGTTCTTGATCTGCTAAGTGCAGTATATGCTTGTCATCAAGTAAATATACCATAGAGGTCTAATGTACAAGCATCGAAAGTCATTCATTGTGATTTGTGGATAGTGATAGAGTAGGCTAGTTTCAATGGAAATTGTGAATATGTTCATAGGATATCTTCTTCAACATATCATTTATCTGTAATAGTTACTTCTTTGTTATATCGAATTTCTGGTAATATAGAAACAATATCGTTTCAAATTTCCACATCAATGAAGTCTTCTCATAGGCCTTTGATAAATCACATTGATCAATTGATTCGTCTACCTGACATATCGTTGGTAATCATCATAACCTTTGCTCATTGTTTTAATCTAAGTATATCATCTGCCTTTTTCATGCCTTCTGGAAAATGTCATTCAGTTTCTCAATGATAGAGATATTCTTTTCATTTTAATTCAAATAATTTTTTATTATTTACTGTATCTACTTTGTTTCTATGAGTAGATAATAAAATCACATCAGAATCTGCTTCTCATAATTGCTTATTTAATACTGAGAGATGGAAGTCTGATATATCTTCGTTTCTGATGGCATCCAAAATATCTCAGAAAAATTGGTCATGTTCTTGTCTATAATTTTTTTTCAATTCTATTATATCATATGGTAGTTTATTTTTGAATGTGATTGAATCAAAAAATCGTTCGCTCTCATAATGATCTCTGAATTTATCTTTCCGATCTTGATTGCTTACAGGTGGTAATTGAAAAACATCTCAAACAAAGATCACTGGTTTACCTCAGAAAGGTTTCTTTTCAAGACTAGCATCTCAGGATTCTTTTGCCAGATTGTATGTCATCAAAAAATTTATACAGTCTATAGTACTTGAATTTAACATACTTATTTCATCTATAATGACAAATGGCACATTCACAAGTGTTTTAACTTTTTTCTTTTTGAGTTTATATTGTCTATTTTTTTTATCTTTTAGATAATGTTGAATATCTTTGAAATATACATTCTCGATTCATAGAGAAAAAAAAGAATGAACTGTTTGTCATCATATATTGAGTGCTGAGATTCCTGTAGATCAAAGCGCTAGAGGTGGTTTGGATATTCACATACAAAAATCTATCACATCTTTGATAAGTGTGGATTTTCATGTACCAGCTTTACCGGTCAAGAAGATACAATTGTCTGTAGTATCTAGTTGATTTAAAAATGATAATGCATCAGTATTATCTTTTCGTTTTTTTAGAATTTTTTTGTATCTAGATTGAGCATCAGTAGATAATTTATCAATATTTAGCATAAGCAGAGTAGTAGTTCGTAGTAAAAAATTATAATCCTATTTTGTTTGCAATGAGATAAGTTAGTATTGAAACTGAAGCTGCGAGTGTAGCTCACCATAATAAATCAATAATAGTAACCAATAATGGCCAGCCTTTTATGGTAGCTAAATTTGTTAAATCATATGTTGCATATGTAATCAAACCAAATAATGCACCCCATAATAATGCTTGTATCCAAGAACCCTTTTCAAGAGCTGGTTTGATGATAAATATAACCAATCCAACAATAAAAATTAAGTAGAAAATAATTGCAGCAGATCGATTGATATTGTTTTTCATTAAAAATCATAGCTGTTTAGAATAGAAATTTTTTGCTACTAAACCAAGTCGTACCATATCAATAGCAAAGAAAATTGGTAGAGCTATTGCATAAAGTTTTATAAACATTTTTTACAAATAAGGATAAAATTTTTTGAATCAATGTTTTAGTTTAGATTTAGAAAAAAGTTTTTCAAGTAGAAAATTTAGAATACCAATATATTTCTCATATTGAAAAGTTAAATCAAAAGTATATCTTTAAAGAAAAAAGCAAGACTATCAAATGGTCTTGATATTAATTTTTATTGTTTAATTATTTTATGATGACTGATCTTATTTTTGCTTGAGAAAATTGAAGAAAGAAATGATATGACTTTGAAGATCTTATTGTAGAATTAATTAATGATTATCATAACAATAAAAATTGAAAAAAAATAGTTTATTTTATAGCAAATGATCTTTGAATAGAAAATGTTGAAGATTATAATGTATTTGCAGAAAAATGTCCTAAATCTGTAAAGGATGCTTTTTCTGATTCGAAAAAACCACCCAAGGCTGATGCACATATATATTATGAGAATAAAAAAACTTGAGAAAAAATTAAAAAATGAATATCTATAAAATCTTCAAATATAAGTATACAAGTACTTATAACTAATGTGAATGCTTTTTTAAATGTTTGCAGGTCATACGAAATACAAATACCAGAATTATTAGATATAGCTTTATCTAAATTTTGTGGATTTGGTAATTATAAACCATCGCTCATGCTTCCAAGAGAAAAAATTACAAATTTGGTACAATGAGATAGAGATAGATGGCTGGTATATGAATTAGAAAAAAAAGAACAGGATGTAATGGAAAATTTCTTTAATGAAAATCAGAAAAAGATTAGTGAGATTGTATTGAAAAAATGAAGTTGAGAGGAAGAATATTGGGTAGATTATTATGTAGCCAATAAAAATAAATATTCTGATACATGAATAGTAGATGTAGAATTAGACAATATAACAAATATTATAGATAGGTCTATCAAATTATGATGATATATTACAACGATTAAATGAAGTTTTCATTTATGATCATTAACTGTTCAAATGAAGTGAAGTTGAAAGTGAGAAAGTTATCACTGACTTCAATTTAATAAATCTTGAATTTAATTATTTTTTGGGAATAGTTTTTAATATATTTTTAATAAGTTTTGGTGGTATTCCTTCTCATATAATTTGTCTAATTAAGTTTTCAGAGGCTCGTTCTGGTGCTTTTCGATTGTCTGGTAATCAAGTCAATGTAAATATTTCTTTTAATGTTAATACTCTAGCATCACTATAAGTTCAATCTGGAAGTAGTCTTCAGGGATGAACATTATTTTGAGAAGATATGCTTCAATTTGCCATAGTTATAGTTGGTGCAGGAGCATCCCATGATATCCTTTTGTAAGTAGTAAGGAATCATTTAATCTTTCTTCAATCTTTTTGTGGATAATGAATAGAATTATTTAATGCTGTCTTTCAAGTGGCTGTATTTTTCATCCATAATATATGATTATCATTATGCTTTTTTGCACTATGATATGCTATTTTGCTTGCTTGTCATGACTCTAAGCTTGGTAAATGTCATATAGCTTGTTCAACAGTAATTTTTTCTTTTTTTTGTGGAACTTCTCGTTTTTTAAATTTACATCACAAAATAATCGATCTTCTCCTAACTTGTGGTGTATCATAATCAGATGCATCTAATATATTGTAAGTAATATTATATTTTTTTCATAATCTGCTCTCTATATAATCTGGTATTTTGACTTTTTCTCAATTAATTTCTATATATGTTTTTAGTGCTTGAGGAACATTTTCTATTAAGAAATAAGTTACATCTGTATCGAGTATCATATCAATAGCTTTTACAATCAATGTATTTCTTGGATCATCTGGATTCATCATTCAAGCTATACTCATTCATTGACATGGTGGGGTAGCAATTAAAAAATCTACTCAATTATTTAAACTTTTATTTAATACAGAGTTATAGATATCTTTTTTTGTTATATCTCATGGCACAACATCGCATTCTGGATATATATATTTGTAGAAATTGCATCTTTCGGATAATAACTCATTTGCAACTACAATATCAATTCACATATCTTTCATATATGTTTCGGCTATTCATACATTGGCAAATAGAGAAATTCATTTAATCATTTTATTTGTAGTATTTAAAACATGTATATATATTTTTTTAAACAACAAAATTCAAGTAATAAGTTTATATTTGTAAGGATACTTTTTCTTTTTGTGTTGTCAAACTATTTTTTGACAAAGTCCTTGTCATAGATTAATTATTGTATATATTATATTAAACAATTATAAAAAAATAAAAAAATATGAGGAGATAGTCTTCCTATTGATACAAATTAATGTTTGTGTTAGAAGCAAGGTATAATAACCTTTTCTTCATTTGCCAGTTCTACGAGAGCAATCATAACATAATGATCATGGTGAACAAAAAATTCTGATGGGAAATCTTGAGCACTAATGAATTTTATTATGTTGATTTCTTCTGTGTGGTTATTCCTTTCTATCTTTAATTTCAATGGGAGAGTCTTTTTTTCTCCTTTTGCATGTAAGAAATGTTTGAAATAAAAAGGTTGCCACCTGGGACAATTTACAGGTTGATAGAAAGAATACTCGCTAGCAAACCTAAATTCTCCTTCTCCGTTTAAAAGTGCATAAATTTCCGTTCCTTTTTGCATAATTTATAATTTTTTTATGAATATATAATAAATATTTAGTAAATAAAGTCAATATTTAAAATAAGGCTAAGTTAAGTACAAATAAGATTATAAACTAAATAGGAATTTATTAAATTACCAAATAATTATTTCAAAATCACTGGATATTTTTATTCGGTGATTTTTTTATTTTATTTCAATCCATCGTTCATTAGTTCTCATAAATGGAATAGTCCAGGGATCATTGTATTGATTTAAGATAGCTAGTGTGTCTGTTGTAATATTTTGTTCTTTTAATGCTTTTTGGAACATATCAAGTTGTTTATTTGCTCTAGCTTCATTCGCATATCGTGTAAATTTCCATACATAATATTTTTTTGCAGGGATTTCAACAAAAGTAATGTTGGGATTGTTTGGTGTTGGTAAAGTTTCTAAAGTATATTTGCTTGGCATAGTAAATGTAATACGATAAGTATCTCCTTCTTTCTGTGTCCCAACAGGAGCGGTCATAGCAATATTGGTCTTAGTTGCTCATACAGGAGCAGTCATAGGAATATTAGTCTTTGTTGTTCCAACAGGAACTGTCATAGCAACTGATGTCTTATTTGTATTTCATCAGAAGATATATCAAGCTAATTGACGAAATCATTCATTTATAGCTTTACTTTGAGATCCTGTTACAGATACAACTGCTTGTATCATAGGGCCTATTTCACGTACCTCTATATTGCCACTTATCATTGTGCTAGAAATAATTTTTGGTTTTTCGATACTTCTTGTTCCAAAGTATGACCAAGATACTCGTATCATCAATACGATAAATATAATTATTAGAAATATTCTCATGTGTGTATAATGGTAATGATAAAAATCTGATTTAAGATTAGTTTTAGAAAATGGTTTTACAAGGAGAAAAACAATCCTGACGAAGCACCAAGATTAGATTATGGATATGTGGGTATTAGTGGATGTAGCTTGGAGTAAAATATTATGTTATGTTAAGTTATTCTATTTCTTTTATTACATAAATTAAATCTCAATTCTCTCATCAGTTTTTTCATTTATATCATTCTCATTTTATAACATAGGTATCTCAAATTTTACTATCTTCACTTAACTTTAGTTTATGTCATTTATATTCAACTGTTTTTCAAAATTCATCTTGTTCAATAACTAGTTCGATAGTTTTATCTTTTCATTTGGATGGATAATTATATTCTATGTCTGCTATAAAATAGACTAGATCTCAGTTTTTTCATCAATTTTTTCATTTGTATCATTCTCATTTTATAATATATGTATCTCAAATTTTACTGTCTTCGCTTAATTGTAATTTGTGTCATTGATATTCAATCATTTTTCAAAGTTCGTTACTTTCAATAGTAATCTTAACTATATTGTCCATTCACTTATTACTTATGTCTTTTTTATTATTTCAGTTCCATCGATTATAAATATTGTCTATGATAGAGTTGTTGATATTTGATAATTCTGCTTTCTTTTTCTTTTCTAAAGGTTTAATATTCTTTTTCTTCTCTAAAGGTTTAATATTCTTTTTCTTCTCTAAAGGTTTAATATTCTTTTTCTTTTCTAAAGGTTTAATATTCTTTTTCTTTTCTAAAGGTTTAGCTTTCTTTATCTTTTCTATAGGTTTAGCTTTCTTTATCTTTTCTATAGGTTTATTTTTCTTTATCTTTTCTATAGGTTTAGCTTTCTTTATCTTTTCTATAGGTTTATTTTTTATAATAGAATCATAAAGTTCATATTCATTTTCTGAAGATTCTATGGCTTTTATAAGTTTTGATGGTAAATGTTCTTTTATAAAATTTTTGATAGATGGATGAAAAAATATATGATATTTAGAAATTTCGTTGAGGAGTTTTATTCAATCTAATGTTCTAGATCTACTCAATGCAGTATATACTTGTCATCATGTAAATGTATCACATAAATCTAATTGACAAGAATTAAATGTTAATCATTGTGATTTATGGACCGTAATCGCATATCATAATTTTAAAGGAAATTGAGTATAAGATCATAATATATTTTTTTTAATTTCTCCCGAATCAGATATTGTGATTTCTTCATTTTTCCATAATTCTTTGTGTACATTGACGATTCTTTTATTGTGCATTACTTTGATATAATCTTTTCAATTTATTGTCTCATCTTCGTCTTGGTATTTATCTTTATCAGATTCTCAAAAATTATAGATTTCTCCCATAGAACCATTTACCCGACCTCATTCTTTATCGTTAGTTAAAAACATTACTTTTGCTCATATTTTCAATCTTAGTATATCATCAGCTTTTTTCATAGAGTCTGGAAAAGTTCATGTTGTTTTAGCTTCAAATTGATACAATTCTCATCTAAGTTGTTTTAATCTTTCATTATTAATGTTGTCTACTTTATTTCTATGTGTTGATATCAAAACACTTTCTGAATCAATTTTTTTTGTTTGATTATTTAATATTTCTAGATGATGATCTGTTGTTTCTCAATTTCTCATAGAATCAAGGATATTAGCAAATATTTTATCATTTTCTTGTCTGTAACTTTTTTGTAATTCTAATATTTTATAATCTAAATTTTTGAATGTAAGAGAATCAAAAAATCGTTCACTTTGGTATATATCTTTGAATTTATTTTTCCATTCTTGTGTGTTAACTGGTGGTAATTGAAATATATCTCATACAAATATAATTTGTTTTCATCCAAATGGTTTATGAGCTATTGAATTATCTTGATTTTCATCCATTAGATAATATCTCATCATAAAATTTATACAATCCAATGTGTTTGCATTTAACATACTGATTTCGTCTATTACTATAAATGGCACCTGGGAAAGTAATTTTACTTTTTCTTTTCTGAGTTTAAATTTTCTACTAGATTTGTCTTTCAAATGATACTGTATGTCTTTGAAATAAGTATTGTCTATTCATAATGAAAAAAAAGAATGGACAGTTTGTCATCATATATTGAGTGCAGCCATTCATGTAGATCATAGAATCAAGGCAGGAGTCTTGGTATCATTACAAAAAGATATTATATCTCTCATTAATGTGGATTTTCATGTACCAGCTTTACCAGTAAGGAAAATACAATCATTTGTAGTATCCAAAAGTTTTAGAAAATTTATAGCATCTACATTGTCTTTTCGTTTTACTAAAACTTGTTTGTATTTGTGCTGAAATTCTTCTGACAGATTTTTTACATTAAGCATTTTTATTTATGTAGTATTTAGCATGATAAAGATTTATGGGTAATTTTTTTCGGATACATAAAAACTTCTCACTCAGATATATAGCATAAAATATTGTAAATTCAAGCATATATTAATTAATAATAGAGCAGAGTAGCACTATAAAAAACTAAATAAAAAATAAATTAATCTTGTAATTAAAAATCAAATCAATATCATTGTCCAGTTATAAGTATTTATAATTCCATATAGAATATATGGTCTGACAAAAGAACACTACAAGCTAAAATATTTTTTTACCCCCCCCTACGGAGGGGTTTTTCTTAATAAAATTTTATTTATTTTAATTTAAAATGACAAAACATTTATTATTTCAGTATTGTCAGAAGATTGTAGTATTTAGAAATGATGACACAGAAGTACTGCTGTGTAAAAGAAAATGAGAAGAGGATTATGATGGGATATTTTCATTTATTGGTGGAAAGATGGAAGTGACTGATGAAAATATTTTGGCATGAATACAGAGAGAAAAAAATGAAGAGGTAGGAGAGGATGTGAAATTGTCGATTTTAAAGGAATTTCATTCAGTGACTTTTTTTAGGAAGAAGGATGGAAATAGTATGATATTGCCACATTATTATGCAGATTATTTATGATGAGAGATCAATATAAATTATGAGTATAGTGAGTATAGGTGGGTGAAAGTAGAGGAGTTAGAGGAATTTGAACCAAAGATTAGTACGATACCAGATATGGTAAAAAAATTATTACATTTGAAGAAATCATTGGGAGAAAGTATTGAATATGTGCAAATATAAGATAGTGAGATAGAGTAGAGGACTCCTCCGTAAAATTTTTGTCAAAAATAAATCCTCTGTTTCTAAATTAATTTCTTGATATAGATATAAATAAAGTTATTAGTTTATTAAATTTATATTTAATTTTTTCATGTATTTAGATAATCCAGAATTACAGAAACAAAAGGCTGAAGCTACCAAGAAGAAATGGGAAAAATTAGTCTCCTGAGATGAGCCTTATAAATGCAGAAAATGTGGAGAATTAAAAGATCCAAAAGATTTTGTGATTCAACGATTAGATAATTTTTGGGTTGGTAAATATCGTTATCTGTATGAATGTAAACAATGTAAGAAGAATAGAATTTATGGTAAAAGATCTACTGATAGAGAAACTATAGATTGAGCTATGGATATTATCATCAAACAATTATATCAATGAGTCAAAAAAAGACATATTGCTTTTGAAATCACAGCGACCGATCTATTGAAATTGCGAGAAAAGCAAGCTGGAAAGTGTTATTATACAGGATATGATATGGAATATGGCTTTATCCATTATAAAGAAGGAAAAGAATCAGATAAGACCAGATGGCAGGTCTCCTGTGATAGATTAGACAATAATTTATGATATAAAAAGGGGAATGTAGTGCTCTGTTGTACTCTTGCAAATAAAATGAAAAATACTCTTTCACAAAAAGAATTTTATAAAATATGCAAAGATATAGCAAATAAGCATAGTTAAAAGAACTTGTTGACTATGACTTTGCACTGTATTTTTATAGTATCTGCAAGGTTATACAATGTATCTTGTGCAAAGTAAGACCACTTTCTTTCAAATCCTCTGAATTTGCTTTAGATCTTATATTTCGTTTATTAATGTAAAAAAACAAATTATTTGATCATACTTTTTTTGAAAATTTTTCAGAAGTACAAAGAAGAGATTTCTCACTTTGTTCGAAATGACAAGTCCCCTAGATTTTGTTACAATAAATAACCCTGTCATTGCTGTATCAGATCTGTCGGAATGACTTATAGGATTCAAAATAGCTTTATAGATGAAATTTAAGATATTTTAAGACACGTTTAATTTATCTACCTGTAGTTGGTTCAACTAGAGTAAAAAATCAATCAAAATAGAATCGTATATTGTGGCCTTTTGAGCCAAAACGAGGGGATTTTTAAAAACAAAAAATTAGGGTAGTACTACTCTATTTTTTTATGAAAAAAAATTAAATATATCTATAAAAAGTGCTAATTAATTTTTTCTATTAATTATTGAAATATTTTAGATCAAAATATAAATCTAATTTTACAAGAAATTTAATTTACTTTGCACAATTTAGAAAATTATTTATTTTCGTACTGCTCTATTTGTTTTTTTACTATTTCTTCATCTTCTGGATTAGTTACTCCAAATCGAGTATCTGGTGTAGAATACAATTTCATCTGCACTCACTCCTCTTTTATGATATTAGATATCTCTACTGGTAGATAACATTCTATTTTTCTATCTCATGTATTTGCTTTTTTGAATTCTATTAATCTGTTATTTAGTTGTTCTAAAGCATTGTTACTCAATCAAAATATATTCATACTACATAAATCTTTTAAATTTAATCAGACTTTAGTTAATTTTTCTTTTTCTATTCATAGCATTTCTTTTATATCTTGTACATAATTATCTGTATTTACTTTGAATATTCATCTATTTACAGATCATTTATCTGGAACAACATTTTCAAGGATATATCATATAGAAACTGATTCGTCTGAATCTTGCAAATGATCGAATAATTTTTTAAATGAAGTAGATCAATATATATCATCTCAGTTACATACTACACATGGTCAGCTTATAAGATCTTTTGCACTACACAATGCATCTACTGTTCATCGTGGTCTATCTCTTGAGCTATCATCAAATGTCTGCATAGCATATTCCACTGGTGTTGATTTATAATTATCTCAAAACATTTCTTTGAATGGTTGTGCGGTCATTTTACCTACTATAAAAATTATTTTGGAGAATCCTGCAGGTAATGCTTGATATAATGAATATTCTATTAATGTAGAATTGTTTGGTCAGACTTTTGCAAACTGTTTTATTTTTCATCCAAAGCGAGATGACATTCCTGCTACCATATATACAAGAGAAATTTCTTTGTTCATAAAACCAAAATAGAAAATAAAATTTTGAATTGATTAGTATATATATTATTGTAATTAGAATTTCAAGTTAAAAAAAAAGACTATCCAGTAGAAAACAGGATAGCCGGTACTCGAACCGGCAGCAGCCTATTACTATTAGGCGTATAAAGTAAGAAGCTTGGGACTGCTTATTTTATATGCCTATTAAATATAGAAAACCGGTTCAAGGATGATGATGCGAAGTCACGTTTGTGTAAACGGAAGCTTAGCTAACAAAACTACAGAATACTGAGGTTTGTTTTTAAATGTGTGGTCCAATGACATAGCTCATTTTTGTTTTGTATTTTTTATTTTACATTAGCATAAGTAATCTTGTTTATACAAAAAACAAATAGATTATATAACAATCCACTATACTTTCGTTATCACATCATTGATTTTTGAATTATATTTATAATTACATATTTATCTTAAGTTATATAGTATAGAATTATATAATTACTAATTACTAGTCTATAACTAGTGTATTTATGTGTTATCTTGTAATTAGAAAGAAAATAAAAAAAACCTGAAATAAATCAGGCTTTTATATTATGTTTGAAATTATTAAAGACTACTATAAATTAAGATTCCGGTTGCATTGAATAACCCTTTGACTTCGCAAAGGACAAGCACCGGAATGACAAACTATTGTTGAACTGTAGGAGCGAAATCTACTACTGGGGCTTTTGATGCTCATGTGTCTGCTTCAAATAGATTAGCTTTAACAAATCACATGATTCATGCTACTATATTATTTGGAAAACTACGTACATATATATTGTATAATTTTGCAGTTTCATTGAAGTTTTTTCTTTCAACTGTGATTCTATTTTCTGTTCATTCAAGTTGTGCTTGTAGTTCTAAGAAGTTTTGATTTGATTTAAGATCAGGATAGTTTTCTGTAACCATCAATAATCTTGATAATGCTGATGATAATTCTGTTTGTGATTTTTGAAATTCAGCAAACTCTTTTGCATCATTTACATTTATATTTACCTTTGTAGCTGATGCTCTAGCATTTGTAACTCATAACAAAACTTGTTGTTCTTGTGTAGCAAATCATTTTACTGTATTTACTAAATTTGGTATAAGGTCCAATCTTCTTTGATATACATTTTCTACTTGTGATCGAGCTGTTTTAGTGCCTTCATCTAAAGACACAAGTTTATTGTATTTGCTTGCTAGAAATAATACTATTACTACAACTATTCATCCAATAATTAATCGTGTTTTTTTCATTTTAATTAACTGATTTAAAAATTAAAAATTAACTAATTGCTTATATTTTTATTTGGATTATTTGCAATATTTTATCGTTTACCTCATCATCCTCATCCACCAAAACTTCATCATCAAAAACTGGATCAACCACTACTGGATCAACTACTAAATCATCCTCCACCAATACTTCATCATCCATTTCATGATTTTCAAAAGACACCCAACAACATTCATAGATATCATGCTATTATAGCTCATATGATACTTCAAGCTATTAGTCACAATAAGATTCATATTCATCATATTATCAATATTGCTTTTAGTCGTTTCTTTTTATCTTTCCTTTTTGATTTTGGAATTATTGCTTTACCTATTACAGCTGATGCAATAAAGAATACCCATATTAGCCACATTAATGCTCCCTGCCAATCAAAGCCTGAACTACTTGAACTATTTGATGAACTAGAATTTGTGGAATATGTGGATACTACTGTAGGATCTTTTTGGATATATGAATAAACATCGTTTATTGCTCAATATATTCATTGGAAATAATCTCAGTTTCTAAAATTTGGAACTATATTATTTTCTCAGATTCTTTTTGCTATTGCATCTGGTATGGTTCATTCTAGTCAGTATCAAACTTGTATTGACCATGATCTATCTTGCATAGCAAACAACATCATGATTCAATTGTCTTTTCATTTTTCTCATACTCACCACTTGTTTCATATATCTGCAGCTAGTAGATTTACATCATCTCAATCTATTGTTGGTACTATTAGAACTGCTATTTGTGTACTTGTGGTTTGTTTGATATTTTCTACTAAATTAGAAATCTGATCTTTTTGTTCTGTAGTCAATGTATTTGTAAGATCGTTGACAAATCAGTTTGGCTTTGGTATATCAAATCATAGAGAGAAAGAAAATAATGTAGTTAACAATAGAAAGATTGAAATTTTTTTGATCATAATTAATTAATATTTTTATAAATTTTTTAACATAATTATTGGACCGATCTATTTATAATGTTTTTTATTATTTTCAGATCGGGCCTTGAATTATTTTATAAAACCATCCACTCCTCTGCTGTGTTTTAGTAGGTATTGTCTGATTTTTTACTTGCTTTCTCTGTAAATTTCATAGTTTCTTTTTCAAAGTGTAGCTCTACCTCTCATACCGCTCCATTTCTATTTTTTCTGATACATACATCTGTAGATCATTTTTTATCTGTATCAGGATCATAGTAATCTTCTCTATGAAGCATGATAACTGCATCTGCATCTTGTTCTATTGCTCATGAATCTCTAAGATCAGAAAGTTGTGGTCTTTTATCCACACGCTTTTCTACTTCACGAGAAAGTTGTGATAATGCTATAATAGGCACTTCAAGCTCTTTTGAAAGCTCTTTTAATCATCTAGAGATTTCACTTATTTCTTGTACTTTGTTTGTACTTCATCCATAAGCTACTCAATGCATAAGTTGTAAGTAATCTATAATTACCAAGTCTAGACTACCCTTTTCTATTTTTAGTTTTCTCAATTTTGATTTAAGTTGCGGTACTGTATATGCTCATTTATCATCTATATAAATTTTGGTTTCTCCTAATTTTTCTATAGCTTCTCATATATTTGCAAAGTCTTCTTCTTCTAAATTTCATTTAGAAATTTTAAACATTGGAACTCCTGAAACTTCCGATATGATTCTATCTACTATTGATTCTGACTGCATTTCCAATGTCAGTAAAGCAACTGATTTATTTTGTTTCAAGGCTACATTTGTAAGTATATTGATAGCAAAAGATGTTTTTCACATACTTGGACGGGCAGCAACTATGATTAGTTCTCAAGGTTTAAATCAAGTTAAATAACCATCTAGTCATGTATATCATGACATAACTTTTTTTTCATTTGCCTTCTCTGGATTATCAACTATCTCCATATAAGTTTCTATTCTTTGTTTTAAAATATCTGAAATTTTTAGCATAGAATCTCATATTTTTTGCTGTGTAAGCTCAAATATCTTTTTTTCTATATCGTCCAATATTTCTGAAGTATCCTTTTGTTGGTATACATCTCATATTATTTTTTGTGATACTTTGAGTATATTTCTGAGTACAGATTTATCTTTTACTATTTTAGAATATTCTCCACAAGGTGATGTAGATATCAAAAAAGTAGATAGTTCATACAGATAATCTATCCCTCAAATTAAATCTATTTCATTGTTTTTTGTAAGTTGATCAGCCACAGTCACAGCATCTATAGTCTTACGTAACATCCACAATTCTTGTATTGCTTGGTATATCATTCAATGTTCTCTTTGATAGAAATCTTGTCACATCAATCAATCTCCATCATACATTCGTATAACGTCATTATCCATCAAAGCTCCACATAAAACTCATTTTTCTGCTTCGATATTGTGTGGTGGTAAATTGATATCTTCTATCTTAATCATATTATTAACTACTGATTTAAAATATTTAATTTTTTGATTGCGAATATATATTTAAAATAAATTTATTATCAATTAGAAAAGTTTTTTTAATCTGTCTATATATGTCTATTTAGAATAAAGATCAATCTTTGTATATTTTATCGTTTGCTTTTAATCGTTTTTGTATGTTTCATATATCCCAATAAGAATCTATTTTTACTCCATATATATCTGTCTTTTTTGCTAATATGTTTATTCAATCTGCTAAACGAAATTTTCATCAGTTTGCTTTTGTTTTTAGATCATTTAGTATAGTAAATATTTCATTTGGTAATATACAAAATCAATCCCATATATAGTTTGAAGGTGCTTTAGTTACATCGCGACTTTCCTCTATTTCAATAATTTTTTCTCAATCCAATTTTGCTACTCAATGATTTCATGCTTCTTCTACAGGTTGAGGTATAATACCAATAACTGGGCATTTTGTTTCTTGAAATTTTTGAAACATTTTTTGAAAGTCTTTTGTATCATATATTGCATCTCAAAAATTTACTATAAAATAATCATCATCTATCCAATCTTGTGCTTGTAAGATAGCTCATCATGTACCCAACCATTCAATCTGTTTTATAAATGTATAATTTGCCATATCTCTTGGTTTATTTATCATTTTCAACATTTCTATTTTTCATTTTTTCTCTAACATATCTTCAAGTTCGTAATTTTTATCAAATCGATCTTCTATAATTTTTTTTTGTCATGTGGTGAGTATTACGATATCTTTTACTCAGCAAGCAACTACTCAATCCACTATATATTGTATAACTGGTTTATCCCCTATTGGCATCATCTCTTTTGCTATTACTTTTGATATTGGCAACATTCTAGTACCGTATCATCAAGCAACTATTAATGATTTCATTATTTTAAATTAAATAATTAAAATACTTGTTTGAGCAGTCAGATTAGAATAATTGGAGCTGTGTAGATAGGAAGTTTAGTGTAAATAAGAATCATTTTTCTATAAGTTTTATATTCAGATTTTCACTAGATCATCGAGAATTACAATTATTGTTTGCTAGCGGTATCAATAATATATTGTTTGTGATATTATCTGTGATAGTACTCAATATTGGTATGCTTATACCAGAATTTAAGTGTATTACTTCTTTTTGTGATATATCTTTTAAAAATGATTCTGCTTTTCAAAAATATTTATTTTTTTTGTCTATATCTGTCCATTGTGATATTTGGTTAACCTTGATTTCATATTGTACATACTCTGGTATATTGGAATTTATCCATTGTTGAAATGTTTTTATGATCTTTTCTGCATTTTGTTTTTTTACTGTCTTGAAACTCAAATTTGCTACTGCTTTATTTTGTATTGTAGATCTAGCTATTTTATCATTGTATCAAGATTTTATAGAGGTCACTTGTACTGTAGGTCTGAGTCAAATTTGTGAAACATAATCAAAACTTTTTTCTTTGAAAAGAGTATCTAATCACAATTCTTTTTGGATTTTTTCTATTCCAAACTCAATTTTTTTATTACTTATGATTGTACTAAATGGTATCTCTTCAACATCATAATAAAAATATGGTATATTAATCTGACTATTTGCTCAATGCAATTTGGATAATAATTTACATGTCTCATGTATAGCATTTGGTGTGATTCATCCATATGTTCATGGGTTTATTTGACCGTTTGCAGTCTTTATAATCATAGATATATCTATATTTCATCTTGTAGATGTAGATATACATAGATCATCGTTAACTATAGTTCAATCTGAAACGAGAAAGAAATCTGATTTTAATTTTTCCTGATTTTCAATTATAAATCTTTTGGTATTTTCAGATCAAATGATTTTTTCTCATTCTATAAAAAATCTTATATTGTATCAAAGATTTTTTTCTTTTATTAATTCAAATACAGATACTATGTGTATAAGTAACTGTCATTTACTATCTGCTGTTCATCTTCCATATATATTTTCTTTTCCAATATATAAAGAAAATGGATCGTCTTTTCGTCAATCTTTTTTATTTGCAGAAATCACATCGTAGTTTCAATAAATTGTACATGTTGGAAGATTTTTGTTTTGCTCGTATTCGGCTATGATTATGGGATTTCAATATCATTCAATAAATTGAACATCCATTTTGTGTTCTTCAAAAATTTTTTTTAATCGTTTAGCTGCTTTTTTTATATCAGCTAAGTGTTCCTTATCTATCGATATGCTAGGAATTTCTATAAATTCTTTCAATAATTGATAGTATTTTGCTATCATGGTATAATATATGAAATATTAAAAAACTATTTTGCGTAGTTTTTTATTTTTCTTTTTGCTTTATCGTTTGATGGTTCTAGTTCTAGTATTTTGAAGAAATATTTTTTTGAACTATCTGGATCATCTATTTCTTCGTATAAATCTGCTAGTGTCATCATGTAGTTTGTATTTGTAGGTCTAAGTTTTACGATCTTTTCCATAGCATCTATTGCTTCTTTTTTTCTTTCTGTATTGTATAATATTTCTACCATACTTATATAGTACTTTGGATTTGTAGGTTTTAGATTGATGGCCTTCTCTACCAATATTTCTGCTGTTTTTAGATCTCATGTAAGCAAATATATTTCTCATATTTGTCGTATTGCATTGTGATCATCAGGATCTTCTTCAATAATTTTTTTGGACAAAGATAATGCTTTTTTGTGATCTCATATAGTAAAGTACAATTCTGCTAATCGTTTTGTAATCTCTAGATTAGTTGGATCTATAGCCAATCATTCTATTAATTTTTTTTCATATTCATCTATTTTTCATTCTTTCTTTAACATAGAAGCTTCATATACAATCCTTTCTAATAATTTTTTCTGTTTCAAAATAATATTTTTATCTTGTTCACTTTCTGGTTCGTCTTCTATATTTTCTATTTCTTGAGGTATTTCTTTTTTCTGTTTATTTATCAATTCTGTTATTTCTTCTGTCTGTTCCAATGGTCATTTTGCTGAAATGAAATCTTTTATAGACTCTATCTCTATCTGGTCTTCTTGATTTTTTTCTAAAATTTCTTTTTTTATTTTTTTAAGAGTTTTAAAATCACTAAATTTTTGTTCTAAAAATTTTCAAATTTTAAGAGTCCTTTTTGTTAGTATAAAAAATAGTAATCAAAGTGGTAAAGCTATAACTATGATAGTCAAGATTACCCGTAAAATAGTTCAGATTTTTAACATTTTTATAATATTATTTTTCTAAATTGTCTTTTTTTGTTGTCCTTTCTGTTTTTTCTAGATGTTCATTTTCTTTCATTTTTATAATCTTCAATTGTCAAACTGGGACTCTCATGGTTTCTCATTCAGTTGTTCTTATAGTTACATCTCATGTCATTATATTATAAGAAGTTGAATATCATTTTGAATCACAAGATTTGCACTCTACTTCAGATCATTTAGTAGGATATTTTTTACTTTCCTGTGTATATAATTCCAATTCGTATATTAAGCTACATTTTAATTTACCACATCTTCATTTTAGTCTCTCTATGTCTCTTCATTCCAAATTTTGTAATATGATGTTTTCCATCTCTACACTTGGCAAAGCTCTAGAACTTTTACAACAAAGATTCAATCAATTACATCATGCTATATTATCTGTATCAGGAGACATTTTGATCATATCTCTAGCTCAAACTTGGAATAGAAATATATTTTTTCATAATTTTTCTCTAAGTCCTCTTACAAATTCTGTAAAGACATATCTCTCTTCTGAATAGAAATAGAAATAAATCTGATCTCAATATGTGTTGAATCTAGCTGTTACTGGGATTGATCATTTGAAGTTTTCTTTGAATTGTTGTTTAAATAATGGGAATATATCTAATGCAAATTTTTGTTGTTCTTCGAAATATTCTCTATCATCTCATTCTAATTTTTTTTCAAATATACCCTTTCTATCTGTAACTATTTCGTGTCATAGATTTATTCATATTGATAGTTTTGTAGTATTGTTTTTGTCTTCAAGATTATAAACTACTTTGTCTCAAGTTTTTATATCTCAAAAAGACTTCTCATCCACTTTTTGTATTTCTATATTCTTGTTTGTAAATCGATCTAGTACATATAAATTCATTAGTATATTAACTAATTAAAAGATTAAAAACTTTTCTAAGACATCAATTCTTCAAACTCCTCTCTTGTAAGATATTCTTTGTCCAATAATATAACTGACATTTTTTCAATCAATTTTTTATTTTCTTTGATTATTTTGATTGAACTTTCGTAACATGCAAATAGGTATGATTTAATTTTCTGATCTATCATCTCTGCTGTCTTTTCACTGTAATTTTTGAATAATTTATAATCATCTTTGTTCTGGTCTGAATATTGTATAGGTCATAGTTCTTCATCCATTCAGTATTTTGTAATCATATTGTAGATTATTGCAGTTGCTTTTTCAAAGTCATTTGATGCTCATGTAGTTATATTTTCTTTTCAAAAGAATACTTCTTCTGCAGCTCTTCATCATAGTAATGATTTTACTTCGTCAATAAATTTTGCTTTGGAATATAGATATTTATCTTCATTTGGTAATATCCAAGTAACTCACAATGCTTGTCATCTGCGAACTATAGATATCTTCTCTACTGGATCAGCATTTGGTAATATGTGAGATGTAATTGCATGTCATAATTCATGGTAAGCTATTATTTTTTTCTCTTCTTCTGTAACTCATTTTCATTTCTTCTCTGGTCACATCAATACTTTTTCAAGAGCATATTCAAAATCTTTTGCTTCTATAGTACTTCTATTTTCTTTTGCTATTTTTAAAGATGCTTCATTGCATATGTTTTCTATATCTGCTCAAACTAATCCACTTGTCCTTTTGGATAATGAATCTACTTTAACACTTTTTGCAATCTTCTTTTTCTTTAGATAATAATTGAATATTTCTATTCTTTCTTCATATGTAGGAGCTGAGACCATCACCTTTCTATCAAATCTTCATGCTCTAAGAAGTGCAGGGTCCAATGTATCAGGTCTATTTGTAGCTGCTATGACTATTATTTTGGTTGTATTATCAAATCAATCCATTTCAGTTAGAATCTGATTTAATGTCTGTTCTTGTTCTTGATGTCATCATGTAAATCAAGTTCATCTCTTTTTACCTATAGCATCTATTTCATCTATAAATATTATTGCTCTGCCTGCCAATTTTGCTTTTCAAAATAATTCTCTTACTTTAGCTGCTCACATACCTACTAGCATTTCCATAAATTCTGATCAAGATGCACTAAAAAATGGAACTGATGCTTCTCATGCAACTGCCCTAGCAAGAAGTGTTTTACCAGATCATGGTTGTCAGTAAAGCAAAACTCATTTTGGATGTCTTGCTCATACTTTGTGATATTTTTCTGGATTTTGTAAGTAATCTACTATTTCACTAAGTTCAGATTTTACTTCTTCCATTCAAGCTACATCTGAAAACTTTGTTTTGCTTTGTTCTTTGGATGCTTGTTTACCTACTTTTATATTAAATGGAAATCAACCTCATTTTGGCATTGCAAACTTTGCAAAGAAAAACAATAGTACCATAAATAAGATTAATGGTCAGATTTGTTCAAATACTTTTTGTAGCATAGAGACTTCTGTAAATTCTACTTCTACTTTGGTCTTTCAATCTAGGCTTATTCATAAATCTTTTAATGAAGTATCGCTTGGTTTATATGAGCTATAAATATTGAAAAACTCTTGTTTTAATGTTTTATTTATGGACATAAAAGATTTTTCATCTCATGTTCAAAGGAACTGATATCATTCTAATTTGGTATCATCTGTGAGTATAATATTAGAAAAAGTTCATGAATTATATGATTTTAACCACTGATCCAACGATAACTCTTTTTTTTCTTTTATTGTTTGTATTGTATTGTTTACAAAAATATTACTACTTTTGTATATTTGAAGCAATCACATCATAACGACTATAAACAATATCGTGAATATTATGCCCTTTTTCATATATTTTTAAAATACTAAATAAATATGTCTCTTTAGTATATAAAATTAGGTTTAGATTTCAATTGAAAACTATTCTAAAGACTTGATAAGTCGTAAATACTATAAAAATGAGAAAAACCGTTTGAAAGTTGCTAAGAATTAGTTATTAGTTATTAGTAATTTGTAATTTATAATTAATTTTATGGAAGAATTAAAGTCATTATTAAAAACTACATCTAAGTATCTATCTCTTTTGGAAAAAAACTGAATAAATAATCCAAAGAAATTTTTGCAATATTTTCCTAGAACATATGAAGATAGGACTAAAATAAGGAATCTTAATGAGCTTATTTTTGATGAAAAGTGAATAACCACAACAAAGGGTAAGATAACATCTAAAAAACTTTTTATGAGATGAAACAAAAGAATATATGATATAAGTTTTGTAGATGAAATATGAAACAAATGATCTATATCTATTTTTAACTCATGATACTTAGCAAGTCAAATACAAGAATGAGAATGGTATATAATAATATGAAAGCCTACTATGAAAGCTAGAAAAATGGTATTTTCTCATCCCAGTGTTGTAAAGACTCAAGAATCTAGTATTGATAATCAGGAATTTGTTGATGATTCTACTGATAATAAACCAAATCAAGATTTTATGAGTTGAAGAATATATCCAATATATCCTGAATTATATTGAATATCGTCTTGATGGTTTGCAAAAAAAATGTGGTTACTTATGGACAAAGTGGACATATTTTTCGACGAGTACTTACCTAGTGAATTCTTACAAAAATTCGACCTTTTAAATGTAAAAGACACTATCAAAGAAATTCACTTTCCAACAAATATAGAATTGAATAAAAAGGCTTTTCATAGGATATTTTTTGATAGGTTGCTTAGAATACAATTATATTCTCTATTAAATAAATATGATTATATTTTATGATCAGAATTTGCTGACATTTGAGATCCCAATCGAGAAGAAGTCAAAATGATAATAGAAAGGCTTCCATTTACTCTTACTATGGCTCAAAAAAAAGTAATTAAACATTTGATTGATGATTTGCATTTATCTAAACCCATGATGAGATTGTTGCAATGAGATGTAGGAAGTGGTAAAACTGTAGTAGCTGCTATAGCTGCTTATTATACACATAAGATACTATGATGACAATCTGTGTTCTTGGCTCCTTTAGAAGTACTTGCCAATCAACATTATAGAACCTTAGCAAAATTATTATTACCATTATGATTAAATGTTGCATTGCTTACTGGAGCTATGACAAAATGAGAAAAAGATAAAATAAAATCTGATTTAAAACAATGAAGAATACATATATTGATTTGAACACATGCTGTATTGCAAGAAGATGTAGAATTTCAAAATCTAAAATATGCTGTGATAGATGAACAACATAAATTTGGTGTTAGACAAAGAGCTGTATTGAAAAGATTTGGTAGTCCTCATATATTACAAATGAGTGCTACTCCAATACCTAGATCTATGGCAATGGCATTTTTTGGAGAATTTGATGTAAGTATAATAGATGAAATGCCAGTGGGAAGAAAACCAATTTCTACAAAGATAATTTCAGAAAAAGAATATATAAAACTTAGATTGCGAATATTATCAAAGATAAATGAATGACAAAAAGTATTTATAGTGACTCCACTTATAGAAGATTCAGAAAAGATGGAAGAACTAAAGGCTGCTATGACTCAGTTTGAGGAAGCTAAAGAATTGTTTCCTGAATTAAAATGAAAAATATGATTGCTTCATGGTAAGATGAAATCAAAAGATAAAGATGATATAATGAATGATTTTAAATCTTGAAAATTATGTCTACTTGTGTCAACAACAGTTATAGAAGTATGAGTAGATGTTCCCGAAGCTACTATTATGGTTATAAAGAACTCTGAACGTTTTGGTCTCTCTCAACTACATCAGCTTAGATGAAGAATATGAAGATCAGATATGCAATCTTATTGTTTCTTGGAAACTAAAACCAAGTCATGAGATACCTATCAAAGATTAAAAGCAATGGAAGAAATTACAGATGGATTTAAACTTGCAGAAATAGATTTACAAAATCGTGGTGCATGAGAAATACTTGGTACTATGCAATCTTGAGAATCTGATATTCCCCTTCATGTATTGTCTGATATGAAATTTCTTGAAAATGTGCAGGATGGAGCTAAATGGTTATTGGAAAAATATCCAAAACTTAAATGATTAGATTTATTAAAAAAATATTTGAACGAGAAGATGTGAGATGTATTAGTATAAAAATTATATACTTGTTAAATAACTTGGTCTTAATACATTTGATTCTAAAAGATCGTTTGGTATTCAGACTCATTTAATTTTTTTATCTCAAAGTCATTCACTTATAAGTTCTACACAATTTACTTTTTCGTTTTTTGCATTTCAATATCATGTGATGTTTTGTGTAACTATTTTATCATCATATAGACTATTATCTGGATTTTTGTTTTGTTCATCTAATTTTTCTTTGGTAAATTTCAACATCTTTGCTTTATTTTCATCTGGCATATCCATAACTAATATATCAGCTCAAGTGTATCAACCTAATAATTCTGATAATTTTTTTTCTTCAATACCAGATTTTCAATCTTTTTTTTGTAATGTTGAATGTGTAATATAAATTTCATTTCACTCTATCTTACTTACAATTACTGAGTGTAAGAAATTTGTTTGATCTCAAGAAATATTATTAAATGTGCTTAGTAATTTATCTCATAATTTTGCTTTGGAAGATTTGTATTCTTTATTTTCCTTGTTTAGTAATAGTACTTGTCAGGCTTGTATAGATGAATTATATTTACCTTCTCTTTGTAGATTTTTTGATAATAGTTCATATTTATTAAAATCTTTTCATTCTTCTTTTTTAATTTGTTGATTTTTTATAGCTGTTAAAATATATGTAAATCTCATTTTTTTATTTATATCTTTTGTTGTATTTATTTTTGCATCTATATCTTCGAGTATTTTTGATAATTCAAATAATGTCTTTTGGTCTAATCATAATCAAGCTATTTCTAAGTCTAAATCTTTATATGCATCTAATCAAATAGATCCTTTTTTTCAAAATATAAAACTTGATAAGAATATAAAAACTTGGTTTATAACTTCAGTAAATTTACCTTCTTTTATTAATTCTTTTATTTTTGGTGCAGTCTCTATATTTTTGTCTGGTACGTTTTCTATATCTGATATAAGTTTTATTAATTGTTCTGATGTTTTGTAATTTATTGTTTCTTTTTTATTCTTTTCTCAAACTTCTTTCAAAGAATTTTCCAATCAGATTAAATTTCATGTGGTATTTAAGTTTATTCAATCTTGTATTATAATATTTTCAATTTGATTTTCTTTTTCTTTTTCCAAGAAACTTAAGTTTATAACTAATCTTATTATATCTGGATTTTTGTTTAATCGATCATTAAAAATTTTTTCTATTCATGTTTTGAAGTTATCTTTATTTATATCTCTTTCTATCTTTATTAAGTTATCTTTTTCTTCAGTAAATTTTCACCATAAAAGTTCTAAATTATCATTGACTGTTTTTTCTACAATTTCTAAATTTATCGAATTATCAATTTTTTCGATTTTTTCTTTTGATAACTGTTTATCTTCGATAAAATTATTTTGATTCATTTGTGAAAGCTAGTATAAATATCATATACTAATTTTACTCTAAAATGTTTATTTTTGCAAGTTTTTTGCAAAGTTTATAATCTCCAATCAATTTCTTGATCTCATTTGTTTCTTAAAATTTCATTTACTTTTGAAAAGTGTCTACATCATGAGAATCATCTATAAACTGAGAATGGCGATGGATGTGCTGCTTTGAGGATTATATGTTTAGATGAGTCTATAAATGGTTCTTTGGATTGTGCAAATGCTCATCGTAAAAGAAATATAAGTCAGGATTTTTTTTCTGATAATTTTTTGATTACTTCGTCTGTAAATGTATGTCGTCAGATATCTTTGTGTGAAGCTGGTGTATCTTTTTTTACTGTTAAGACTGCATTTAAAAGCAATACTCACTGCTCTGCTCGTTTTGTTAAATCTCATGAATCTGGTTTGGTAATTCATAAATCTGATTCTATTTCTTTGAAAATATTTTTTAATGATGGTGGCTGTTTGACTCAATCTTGTACTGAAAAACAAAGTCCATGAGCTTCTCCTGCTCAATGGTAAGGATCTTGTCATAATATAACTATTTTAACTTGATTAAATGGTGTTTTGTTGAATGAGTTAAAAATGTCCTTTCCATTTGGGTAAACTACATTTCAATTATTTTTTTCTTGTAATAAAAATTCTTTGATTTGCAAAAAATACTGTTTAGAAAATTCTTCTTTAAGTACTTCTTTCCGGCTTTCTTCTATGTTGACACTATTAATATCGACAGATGTGGACATAATAAATTCTGAAATGTAAAAATTCTAAAATGTTTAAGTGATATAAATTATAATATGGAAAGTTTTATATTATTCAATATATTTTAATTAGCTATTTTTAAATCAGTCTTTAACTTGCTTCTCTATGATTAATTATTTATTTTACAATCTTAATTGTATATAGTCAATATTAATTATATTATTATTAAACTCTGTCTTAATGTTTTATTTTTTTTAATTGATTTTGTTTGCTTATTTATTAAAGCTTAGTTTATTAATGTTTAATAGTTGATTTAAGATATTAAAATTGTTTTTATGAGACTATTTTGTGGTGAAAGGGTTGTATTTTTTGACAGCTTTGTGACTAGTGTTTACAAGTTTTATTTGTTTTAAAATTTTCAGAAATGAAACTGAAATTTTTTGTTAATTTAAGATTTTTATTTTTAATCTGATTTGTGTTTTTGTTTTATTGAATCTTATCGGCTCAGTATTATTACTATGATTCATGAACAAGTACCTATCCTTATCAGCAGTGATGTAGTGAAGATTTGAATTTGAGGATAAATACACAAGGCACTTGAGTGATGGCATGAATTTTTGATTTAATACTTGATCCTACTAAAATTAGTTATAGTACATCTGCCGATGCTACTACATTGAGGAGCAATCTATTTGTTGCAAGTACTCAGACTTTTATAAATTGGACATCATTGTTATCACCAGCTTGGAAGACATGATCTAATAATACAATACTTAATGCAGATCGTTTTAATTCAGCTTCGAGTTATAATTGATCTAACTGATTGTATTGAACAATAAAATTTATTCCATTGTATAATACATCTATTCAGAATTGATCTTTTAGTATGTGATTTGATCCTGATGTGAATTGATGTAGTTCAAATGCTACTATAGAAACAACTTTGAGTTTGGGTTGATGTGATGTGATAAATTTAAGTCAACAAAATTCTCATCTAACTTGAACATATAGTTTTTTACAGGAACCATGTGTTGCAGATACAAATAACCCTACTATAAGTTTTTCTACTCCATCAAATTGATGAGATAAACAAAGTAGTTTAAGTTGAATTTCATTATCACTAAATGAAGCCGCTTGAGTGACATCTTCTAATGTACCATATATATGGACTGGATGACATACAATATGGACATGAAATCCTGGATGAACTATATCTAATCAATATTGAATAGACTTAACTACATTGAGTTTGGTAGTGAGTGGTAATTGAAATACAAAAACATTTACTTGATGAACAGTATGACTTACTCCAACATGAAATGGTAGAACTTGGCAGGACAACTATAAAAGTTATTCAATAGCTATAGATCAAGCATATATTTCTAGCTATGGAATTGAAAAAACAATAACTATAACAACAAATGTTGCTGACCGTATGTGAAATAATGCATCTCAAAGTATATTAACATTTAATAATCCTATATCTCCATCTTTATTGTGAACACCTAGTCCTGTTGGTGGTGCTATATTTGTAAACTTGACTGCTCCTATACAATTGTGAATACAAGATAATCGAGCTTGAGTAGATAGTGGATCTATAAGAGTTACTTTATCATGAATAAATGGAACAAATTATGGACCATATATATTTAGTGGTAGTAGTTTAGGGCTTTCTTGAATTGCTTCTACTGCTCTTCAACCAAATTATACTATAAATATTACAGGACATGTAGCTTTTCCATCATCTTGAACTATCAAAGTAATCGTATATGCAGAAGATATGGAAAACAATATAGATAATATATCAGACTATAGTTTTTCTACTAGATTGTCTTGTAGTGAATTGCAATGTTGTGAAAATATATATGTACAAGTTTGAGCATGAAGTCCAACACTTTATTCTTATACTGATTTATATATAAATTATGCTTCTGGAGTAGTTCCAAATTTTATTAATTGAAGTGCTACATGATATTTAGATTGTAGAGAAACTTATTATGGAATATCTATATATTCTTGAAATGGAGTGACTTGAAGTTTTCTTTCTCAATTTACATGAACTCAAATAGTTTTTTCTGGTACAAATATAAAAGCTATATTAACTTGAACTTCATGAAATGTTATATTACTTATAAGATTATGAAATTTTGTTATAAAAGTTTATCCTAGTAGTCGTGTAACATCTCTTGATAATCTATGAAAAATTATTTTCTATAACCAATCAAAATCTAAAATATATTCTTGAATTATAAGCACAAACAATGGTGGAACTTGAAGTTTCTTAGATTCTTTGAATAATATACAAGCATGAACTTATTATGTTGTTTATAAGTGACAGTCGCAGTTATCTTCATATATAAGTTGATTTGTTGTAGTTCAAAATAGTTGATTGATGTTTCTTGATTTTACGACATGAACAAATATATATGGTGCACAAAATTATAGTTCTGAACAAGATGATTGAAATAAATATCAAACTGCTTGAGATTTAAAAAATAGCCAATGAAATTATGATTTCACAATCAACTGAAATGATGTATCTATACTAGTGGCTAGTTGATTATTTGAAAATTGAATTGATCTTTTGGATGCTAAAAATCTTAACTGAGATGTTGCTTTGAATGCTTCTGATATAAGTATTATATGAACAAACTTTGACAAAAAAGATGCTTGATTCTTTGGTTGAATATCATCATTTTTGACTTGGTAGACATTAAAATTTTATTTACTTTTTACTAAAAATGAATTTTAATTTTAGAAGATTTGTAATTGTGCTTGTTGCTTTGTTTGCATTTTGATGATTATCTGTTTTTGCAGCAAATCCAAGTTATTGAATAACTCCAGCATCATGATCAAATCTAAAACTTTATTGTAAATATAATTTTAATATTGCATTGACACCATCTTGAGTATCATATAATGCTT
>Ga0194063_10000077_pt1 | contig 70417 bp, 50 predicted proteins | sample SepL3720m_MetaG_FD_155459 | JGI IMG/M metagenome (GOLD analysis project Ga0194063, IMG submission 155459) | Anoxic zone freshwater microbial communities from boreal shield lake in IISD Experimental Lakes Area, Ontario, Canada - Sep2016-L373-20m | ecosystem: Environmental > Aquatic > Freshwater... | reverse complement strand
AGGAGGCGCGGGAGGTTGTTTTCTTCGTTGAGGGTGATGATGGCCACCGAAAGCGGGAGATGGTTCATGGCAGGGGAAGGGGAGGGAAGCCTGCGGCTTCGTCGTAGCAGCGCTCGAGCGCTGCTATCTGGTTTTTTGTTCAAATCCTTCCGCAACCGCGCGGGCGGCTTCGGCGCTCATCGCCGCGTAAATCGAAGCGTTCGACGCCAGCTTTTTCATGGCCGACGAAAGAGCAGGGGCATCCCGTTCGGCGACTAAAAATCCGCTTTTTCCATCGGTGACGACCTCGGGGATTCCGCCATGCCAAGTGGCCAGAATCGGTAGTCCAGTCGACATGTCTTCTGGATCTGCACCTTTCCCTTCGAACAAATCGCATGGTCAACAACGACCACGCCATCGACTTTGAAGGCCAAATTATGAAATTGCCAACACCGCACGCAAGTCTGTCACCATCATGCACCATCCAAACCGGAAATTTCTGGTCGTAGAGCATTCTGCAAAAATCGTATGGCCCTGCATAGTAGGTGCTTTCAGCTTATGAACCTAGAAAAAGCAGTTCAAATAGCCACAAAAAGGCACTAAAACGCACAAAAACAGAAAGATATGGTCACATTATTTCATGCCGCAAGACTCACCCGCTGGGTGAATGGAAATCGCGATATGAATCGCATGCAACGTGCTGTTTTTGTGACTCTTTGTGCCTTTTTGTGGCCAATTCATCTGCCGGATTTAGGATGAAAAGAGTCCACTTTTGAACAGGCGACAATTGCACTTTTGCTCCGTCGCCGACGCCAAAGCATTGCAGTTTTGCCTATCACTTGCCAGACGTTCTCTCTCCCGTCCCCTGAAACACTCTTCGGGGCATTTACAAATGTGATTTCACAACACGAAGAAAACCCCTTGACGATTTTGAGAAACAGCAATATAACCGTTTACATGCAAGCCACCCCATCGATTTCGAACTCAGAATTTCAACTCCGCCTGCAGAAAACCATCGAGCTGCTACGCGCATCTAAACTCGACGCATTGGTGATTCATTCCAACGAGGCGGATTTTGCCAACGTGCGCTACCTGTCCGACTACTGGCCGCTGTTTGAATCTGCCGGCGTTGTCATTTTCCCCAACGGAAACCATGCGTTGCTGATTGGTCCGGAGAGCGAGACATTCGCGCGCCATCGGACCAAGATTTCCTCGGTGCGGAAAATGGTCGAATACCGCGAGCCCGCAGAACCGGATTATCCTGGAATTGCCGTGGATACGTTTCCCAAGCTCTTTTCAGAAATGGGCACGCCATCTCCGAAGCGCATTGGCTTGGTCGGCTGGGCGGTCTTTCCTCTGCCGGTGTATCAAAGTTTGCAAAAGGCATTTCCCGCGGCCGAGCTGGTCAAGGCCGACCACATCCTGTTCGAGCAGCGAGCGGTGAAGTCGCCCGCCGAAATCGAATGTTTGAAGGCAGCATTTTCCATCACTCGGAAAGCAACCGATACCGCGCTGGCGCGGATGAAGCCAGGGATGACCGAGCTGCAGATCGCAGGGATAGCACAAGAAGTGATTTACGCCGAGGGCGCCGAATATGAGGGGCTGCCCCAATATGTGCTTTCTGGAGAATGCAGCGCGCATGCCATCGGGCGGGCGGGCTATCGCCGCTTCGAGGCTGGTGACATCGTGCAGCTGAATCTGAGCGCACGAATCCATGGGTATTCGCCGAGCATTGGCATTCCCGCTGTCCTTGGAAAAGCGTCGGACGCGCAGCGCGAATTGCTGGAATTCGGCTTGAAGGCTCACCACTTTACCTACGGCCTCATGCTGGCGGGCACGCCTGCGGGAGAAGTCGCGAGGCGTTTCGACGAATTCATCAGCCAGCACGGATATTCGGAATATCAGCTCTACGGCCCATGCCACGGTCTTGGCATGATCGAGGTCGAGCGACCATGGATCGAATCCAGCAGCACCTACGCTTTACAGCTAGGAATGACGTTCCAGGTCGATACGTTCTTCTATACTCCCAAAGGCAGTGCGCTTGCTGAAAAGAACGGCTCGCCGTTTGGTTTGCGCTGGGAAAATGGGGTTCGCATCACGGCGGACGGTCCTGCGGAATGGCTGAGCCCGAAACACGAAACGCTTATTGAGGTGGCCCTATGAAAATCGGATCAAAAGTTTGGGTGTTCCCCGACGGCGACCTTCCTCCGCTGCAACCGGCCGACCCGGCTCTGAGGAATGAGGAGACCCACGGGCACGAGTCACTTGTGATCTTGAACATGGGAAAGGAAGTGGTTCATCCCATTTTAACCGTCTATTATCCAGATACAGATCCATGGGTTGTGAATCTGGAACCGGTGCCAGCGCAGCGGGTGAGGTGCTACCGCACAGATGAGCCGCTTGGAAAAGAGCTGGTAGATATTCCCGCTGGTCAATACGCATTGAAGATCGAGTGCGAAAGTCCGGTTGTCGCGCAAATCGGAAGAATGGACATCCGACAACCAAACCTCGCTTACTATACGACGCTGGGCTACCCAGCCTAAGCCTGCGCAATTTCGAACCGATGTTTGCCATCGAAATGACTGGGAGACAAAGCAGGAACACACGAGAGATAACTGCCGGTGTCGCAAGACGCTGGCGTCCATTTTTTCCACGAATGCAAGCCGCTAGTCGAATGGCGACCAGAGGGGCCGAGCAGTCCGAAGCTGCTTTTCTGGAAGTGGTCGAAAAAATGACGCAGGACATGGAACCTCTCTCCAGGCAAGACGGGGATGATTTTATCAGCCGGAATTTCCTCTGAATCGGATATAGATTTCCCGCCATACCATTTCATGATTTTCCAAATACAAAGTCGGTGCCTGAAGCCCTTCTTGCGACGGGTAGAAAGTGAAGCCGTACCGCTGGGTGCCAGCCTCGGCACCAGCTTAATGTACGGTTTTTTCGGCTTTCTGAAGCGAAAAAGCCTTCGCTTTGCCTCATTTCTGGCTCTCATACCAGCCTTACATTCTGCCTCCAGTGAGGGGGACGGCCAGATTATCACACTGAAGGATGCCAGCATCATTTACGCCAAGGTCATCGATGACACGGGGGGCTTTTTCGTTATCAAGTCGCCTGCCCTAGGGGAGGTCAAAATTCGCACAAATGAGATCCATTCCATCAAGTCGACCAACCCGCAAAGCGCAATCCTGCCAACAACGGCTCTGAGTTCCGATCCCGCCGATGTCACCCTTGCCGAAAAGCCAGATGCCGACAATAGCGAGGTGAAGCAGTTAGCGAATAATCCAGATTTGGTGAAAGCTGTGTTGGGCGATCCCAACATGATGAAGGCAATTCAAAAGGGAGATATTGCAACTTTGAGGGGGTCACCAGTCGTTAGGCAGCTGCTGTCGGATCCACAAACCAAAAGCCTGATCAAACGTTTTCTTAATAAATAATTAACCGTGGTCAGATGCGCTGAGGCAAAAAAGCTAATTGAAACTGACCGCGAAATGCGAAAAACATCACTCATCATGGCATATGTGAATGACACGGTCGCCGGTGCGGGGGCTGGGAGGAGCTTGTCATTTTTGAGTGACAGAGTATTGTCTGGCTAGCACAAAACATGTAGAGATTGCACAACATAGCGTTCCCGAAATTACATCCGAATACTTTTTAAAACCGTATGCTCACGACATTTAAGCCTTCGCTACTTCCGTCGGCTCCGACGATTCGCTGCCACGCTTTGCCGACCTTCGATGCCAATAACCTTGACGAGGTACGGGCCGCCTTCAGCGCGGGGCAACCTTGTCCTCTGGGGCAGGCATGGCGAGCGAAACTAGATCCGAAGTTTGCCCCGGGGAAGGTTTGGGCAGGTTGGCGAAAGGATTCCTTGCTGGTATTCGCCGAACTTGCCGATAACGATATTTATACCCACGCTAAGAGTACCAACCAGCGGATGTGGATGCTTGGTGATACTTTCGAAATGTTTCTCCGGCCAGACGGGCAAGAAGAGTACGTCGAACTGCACGTCGCGCCGAATAACCATCGGCTTCAGCTCAGGTTTACCGATGCGGAGGCTTGCAGGACTAAAGAGTTCTCCGAGATGCTTCTCGCCGAGGATGCGTTTCATTCTGTGACTTGGGTGCAACCCGAAACCTGCAAATGGTTTGTTTATGCCGAGATTCCAGCGAGCGTTTTTTCCCATCATGCGGCATTGCCCTCCGGGATGTGCTGGCATTTTTCGTTTTGCCGGTACGACTACACTCGCGGCGAGAGCGATCCGGTGATTTCCTCCACCTCGCCACATACGGTAGCGAATTTTCACAACCAGCAAGATTGGGGCCAGCTGACGTTTGCTTGAATGACTATGAACACATTTGATGTCTTGTTGGGGTTCGATATGGAAACCGACGTGGGTTCGTGGACGCCATTTCACGAGGGGCTCACGCAAGCGACGCCTCGGGTGCTGGACCTCTTCGAAAGACATGGAGCAACCGGCACCTTCTACTTTGTGGGAGTTTCGGCCAAAAGCGTTCCAGGGAGCGTGAACCTGGTGAAGGATGCGGGCCACGAGATCGGGGCTCACAGCCTCTATCACGAGACTGTGGGAGACAGCATTTTCCCAATCCCCGGAGTCTACCCTTTGCTCCCGTCGGAAGTGAAGGGCCGATTGGCGCTCAACACCGAATGGATTGAAGAAGTCTGCGGCGTTCGTCCCGTCAGCTTCCGCGCGCCGCGGCTCTTCGGATCAACGCCCATGTGCAACGCATTGGAAGACCTCGGATACGTGAGCGATTCCTCCTATCCGATGTATTTTTACAAGGAGCAAAAAGCGCCGTACCATCCCAGCTCAGCCGATTGGACAAAGCCGGGCAACATGAGGCTCGTGGAAATTCCCAATTTTGCGAACCTGAGCATTTCGAGCACCGACGAATACGGAAGGGATTGTGACCAGTGGCCGAAGTTTCGGACCGAGTCTGCGGCAGCGCTGCTCACCCATATCGACCAGTTTCTGGCATCGCTGGAGAACGATGGAATTCAAAGGCAAGTCCTCTCGTTTTACTTTCACCCATGGGAATTCCATCCGATGCCGGAAGGGCTTATCCACTTCGGCGAGGGAGCAGTTTATCCCGATCCGTTTATTACGAAGAACTGCGGCGACTATGCCTTGGAACAATTTGATCTCCTTCTTCAGGGGCTTCGCGAACGCGGGGCACAATTTAAGACGGCAGCAGAGATTGCAGCTACAACTCCTTCCTCCCCTTCTTTATGAACCTAAATCCAAGAATCTGGCGTTCCGGAGACAGCGATTTTTACGCCGACGAAGTTCTTCAAGCAGACAGTGTTTACACTCGCGAGACCCTCACTGCTATACGTAACGAAGGATTTGATTCCATTTGGCTTAGGGGGAACCTGTTCGACCTGATGAGCTCGGACGTTTTCCCTGAGCTCAATAGGCCGAATGCGGAGCTGCGTATCCGCCGCATACAGGAGCTGATCGAGCGCGGAAAAGAATGTGGGGTGGGCGTTTGGCTGTTTTTTAATGAGCCGCAGGCTCTCTCCGGAAATCACCCATTCTGGCAGGAACATTCCGAATTGCGCGGGGCATCTCACTGGGAGCTCAGGCAGCCGGACGGCTCCTCTCCGGCCGTTGGGGATCTTCAGGCGATGGTGAACACGGAAATGGTGTCCCTCTGCATGTCTGCACCATTGGGACGAGAGTTTTTTCGCGATGCTGTAGATGGGCTTTTGAAGCAATTGGAGGGGCTGGCCGGAGTGATTCTCATCACCGCCAGCGAGCTTCACAGCCACTGCTGGTCGCATCATGTCAGTCGGCCCACCGGCGATAAGTTTCTGCCGATCAACGAGCATGAGCTATCTTGTCCCCGCTGCCGCGAGCGGGGAGCTGCTGCGGTGGTTCTCGATCTCATCGAAGCTTGGCGCAACGCATCCTTGAAAATGTCAGCCCCCTGCCGGGTGCTGGCATGGAACTGGAGCTGGTCGATCTGGTATCCTGATCCGCAGATTGAGATTGTCGGGAAACTGCCGGAGGGCGTCGAGATGCTAGTGGATTGCGAGCGAGGAGGAACCCAAGCCTGGCAAGGGCGCATGATCCCAATCGATGAGTATTCGCTCGCCTACGTTGGGCCTAGCGAGAGGTTCTGCAAGACGCGGCAAGCCGCAGGGGCACATCCGGTCCACGCGAAATTGCAGATCAATACCACGCATGAATTGGCGAGCGTCCCGAACCTGCCTCTCATCCCCAACCTTTTCGAGAAGTGGTCGGGATTGCGGCGAGAAAGGATAGCCGGAGCGATGGGGTGCTGGAATTTTGGGTGTGCGGCCACTCTTAATACTTACGCATTCAAATTCTTTCACGAGCAGGGAAGCGCGTGGGAGGATTCCACATCGTTCTGTCGGGCTCTCGCTGAATCCTATTTTGGAGATGTAGATGGCGCTGCTCTCGGCGAAGCTTGGACGTGGTTTTGTGAGTCCTTCTGTCACTTTCCATTTAACTTTGGGGTCCTCTATCACGGGCTCGGCAATTACGCGCCTGCGTATCCGCTCGATTTGACCTATCGTGCGGAACCTATGGGGTTGGCCCACTTGTTCCAAAATCACTGGGGAGACCGGCTAGAAGATACCTTGGTAGACTGGACGCTAGAGGATGTCACCTCCGCGTGGGAGCTTATGAGCAATGCGTGGCAGAAGGGAATAATTTCCTACCGTAGGGCTCTGGGAGAGAGCTGTGGAGATCCTCTCTTTGACCGCCATCGACGGGAGGAACTAAGTTGTGCGGCCATGATCGGCTGTCATTTGGCGAGCATCCGCAATATATATCGGTTCCATGGGTGGCGATTAGCAACCATGCGGCGTTTGGGATTTGATGCGCCTTGCACTTTGACGGCGGACGATGAATCTCGTGCGATCTGGCGGGATGAGGAGGCCAACGTACGGCAAGCACTTGACTTGGTCGAGTCGGATTCCCGATTAGGATATCACGGGGAAGCCCACGCCCACTTATTCGACGCCGCTGCCTTGAGGCAAAAGTTGCAGGCATTGGCCTCCAGTCAAACTGAACTCTGAACACAATGACTAAAGCTCAATTTGCAACGCTCCCTTTGCTGTGCGCCGGAAATCCGACGGCGCTGGTGGAGACCGTCGAGCGCTCCACTGGCCTCGCTCGCCGAAGGATTGATCACTTTGTTTGGGTTGCCCGCTGCTTCGGAAAGTTTCCAGGCTATCAGATCGAGAGGCTTGGCATTGTGCCCGAGGGGTTGGTGCGTCCGATGCTCCGGCCCAACGAGTCGTCTTATTGCTTTCTGGCCTATCTGCTCACTGGCGACGAAAGTTTCGCTGCCGATGGCAGAAGCAGGCTATTCGATCTGGCCGACAGCGTGGCGGTGCGCGAGAAGACCGACTGGGCGCAGATGCATACCTGGTGTGACGCGTTTCCATTCGCACGTTGGCTGTTGCTATCCGACTGGATCTGGAGCTCTCCGGCATTGACGGCCAAGGACAAGGCGATCCTTGAAGAGCGCTTCCTCTATTATTTGTGGGCGCATCCGTATCAACGGCTGCTCGGCCGCCCGTTGGCTGGAACGCCCTGCAATAATCAAAATGCCGCAATGGCGATGGCCTGTGTGGCTGGAGGATATTTGTTTGGCCTCAAACATGGCGACAGCCCTCGGGCCCGGAAGCTGCTGGCGCTGGGGCTGCCGCACTTGGTAAGGTTTGTCACCGCCTTTCCTCGTGGCGGGTACAGCTTCGAGGGCTCCAACTATATGGCTGGAGTCAACTCATTCCTGATTCCGTTTGCGATTGACCTTGTCGAGGCAGCCAGCGGGGAGGACGTAATGGACATGCGCGAGAGTGAGCAATGCGCCTCGCCGCGCGAGGTCTTGCAGGCGATCATGCGCCTCACGACGCCTAGTGGGCTGACGCTCCCATGGGACTGCGCCGGTTACGCCCGCGCCGAGTTTAGCCACGCAGCGGCTTATCAGGCATTTCGCAGCGGCGACTCTGGTGCGCTGGAATTTCTAGACTCCATAGGTGAAGTGGAGCGCCCGAGTCACACGGGCTGGGGGTTTGATAAAACCCTGTGGACTCTGCTCTGGACGTTGCGCTCGGGTGAAAACTCACCGCAAGACGCGTGCTCCCAATGGACGCTCAACCACGCGGAGCCGAGCATCGGTGCTGGTGCGCACGGCCCGTCGAAGCGGCTTTTCTTCTTTCAGATGTGGGATTTGAACCATTGGCCACCCGGTCGCTCCCAGTTTAATCCCAACTCAATCATCATGACCTTCGATGGAGCTCCATTGCTGCTCGACGGCCAGTGCGTCGAGGTCGCTAAGGCCGAGAAGTTTGAGCACCCGGATTGCCAGTACTTCGCTGCGGATCTTCAGAAGAAAGGTAATTTCGGAATCGGCACGGTCGGGGCACACAATTCGCTCATTTTTGACGACGACGAGCACTTCGCCCCGCGAAGTTCGACTCAGGGCAAGCTCGTAATCTCTCACTATCAGCCCGGCGTGTCGCTCTTCGAGGGCGACGTGACGGATTGTTACAACATGCGTTATGACGTGCGATCGGTCCGTCGCGCCTCGCTGGTGCTCGGTGACGATTTGGTGCTGGTTCGCGACAGCATCGAAAGCGACACTCCGCACAAGGTCACCTGGCGAGCCCATGTGCGTGAGGGGTGGATACAAAGCGCCCCGGGCTATTTTTCTGTGACAACACCGGAACACGCATGTTTGGAAATCTGTATTTCCGGGAGCGAGCCTATCGAACATGTTTGCTACCCAAGCGCAATCGGGCAGCCCTCAATCCTTCCTCTCGGCCACTCCGGACCTTCGCAAAATGCGTCAGTGCTTGCCGTAAATATCCTTGAAGGCCGATGTTACGAGGTGAGCCACCATGCCAAAGGCCAGTCGTTGACACGATACACGCTGCTCGTTCCCAATGCCGGCCTGCAACTGTGGCGGAAGCTTGATGGCCCCTGGCAATGGCTAGCGGTAGAGACGCCGGAGCAGGTTGACGAGGCCCTGCAAATCTGGCCCGGTGGTCAACCCATCGACTTTTCCCAAGCATCATGGTTCTACAGCACCGGGCGGCACGAGCCGGGTATCGGCCTGTATCGCTGTGATTTCGAGGTGACAGAGTCTCTGCCGGGCTCCATGTGGATCGAGCTGCCGCGGATGGTGCGCAGCTCGCGTGTTCGCATCAATGGCAGAGAATTTCCCATTACGCTCGGGCACGAGGTGCTACCCCTGCTGCCGCACCAGATTGAGATCGGCAGTGCGCTGAGGCTGGGGATCAACATTGTGGAGATTATTGCGCCGTCCACGCTCGAGTGCGCCCTGTGCGGCGAAATCCTCCTCTTCACTTCCGCGTCCCAATCGCCGCCCTCAAGGCTTGTGCAGAAGGATGCCACGACATTGGAGTTACATCATCACGGCGTGTGCGATGTCGTGAAATGGAGTGGGCAGGAATGCCTGATTCAACGCTCCAATGGTCAGACGTTGCGTATTCCTATCGCCGAACAACCTGCTGCATCTCTGCCTGGCAGGAATAAAGAGGAGCACTTCAGACTTGAAAAGCTTGTTTCGGAAAAATCCCTGACTTCAGGAGGCCCAACGAACTGGGACTGGGAGCACGCTCTCAATGCACTCAAAGGCGACGACTGGCCTTCGATGTTGGACACTCTGGAGAAAGTTGCTGGAACAACGGATGCAGCGATCGTCGAAGCTGTCTGGAATCTGTTCCAACGGGAGCACAAAATCCACGAGACTTTGCCCCGGCGGGCTCCTCAAGATATCTGCTGGTATCGACTCAAAGCCGCCGCTGCTCGCGTGCTCGGGGCGGCCCGCTTTGAGCCGGCCACGGACATGCTCGGCGACATGGTGCTGAGCACCGATATGTACCCCTCGCGCGTCGCCTGCGCCTGGGCGCTCGGCCAAATCGCTACGCCCCGCGCGCTCGATTACCTGACGCGAGTCTCGGAAGCTGACGAATGGAATACTATGACCGAGTCGAAATATTGGCTGAACCCCCAAAATAGCCGGCACGATGCTTGCGCTTAGACACAATAAGATGAGCACACAACAAATCCTTCTTCACAACGAACCATTCGTTGATCCCACGAAAAACATCTCTTGGCGCGGCACATGGCCTGCCAGTTGGGTGTGCCACCCGGAAGTTGGTCCTGACAAGCCAGTGGTGCTGGCATACCGGCGTGCGTTCACTTTGCCGGAACCGACGCTCTTTCGGATCCATGTCTCCGCCGATGAGCGTTATGAACTGTTTCTTAACGGCGAACGGATCGGCCGTGGGCCGGAACAAGGGGATCGCAATAACTGGTTTTTCGCGACCCATGAAGTGGACCTGCCTGCGGGCGAGCACCTCTTCGTCGCCCGCACGTGGTGGCTCGGGCCATACGGGCCTTCTCCTCATGCGCAGATCACCGTCAGGCCTGCGTTTCTATTAGCCGCGCAGGGCGTCGCAAGCGATCTTCTCGACACCGGTGTTGCGCAGTGGGATTGCAAGCGGCTTGGTGGCTATGAGTTTGTGTCTCCCGGCATGGCGTGGGGCACAGGCGCGAAACTGTACGTCAAAGGTAATGAGTTTTCCTGGGGTTTCGAGATGGGAGCCGGTGACGGCTGGCAAAGCGCCTCAAACGTCGGCTGGCGTATTCCGGGAGACATTTGGCCTGCAGCCAGCGCGAGTTTGACAGTGAGCTATCCGGGCATCTGGCTGCTGCGCCCCGCGACATTGCCACCAATGCTTCATCGCACGGTGACAACAGCGATCGTGCGTGAAGGCGACGACGCCGCCGGTTGGAACGATTTGCTCCACGGCCGTGCTCCGGTGAAAATTCCTGCAAATACGACGCGTCGTATCCTTGTGGATCTTGAGAATTACTATTGCGCCTACCCCGAAGTTGTTCTCTCGGGAGGCAAGGGCGCAACCGTCTGCATATTCTGGGCCGAATCGTTGTATGAAGATGTCGGGAAAAATATCAGAGGCAATCGAGATGAGGTGGAGGGCAAAGAGTTTGTCGGTATCGGCGACACGTTTGAGAGCGATGGTGGCGCTCGGCGGAAGTTCGGAACCCTCTGGTGGGAATTGGGCCGCTATATCGAAATCCTCGTAACCTCCCGGTCCGAACCGCTAACTATCGAAAGCTTCCAGCTTCACGAAACTCGCTATCCTCTCGAGTGGCAGGGTAATTTCACTTGTTCGGATCGCCGGATGGAAGAAATTATTCCCATGTGCCTTCGTACGCTCGAGGTATGTGCGCATGAATCGTTCATGGATGGTCCGTATTATGAGCAGCTTCAGTATTCGGACGACGCGCGCATCACAGCGCTGACTGACTATGTGATGACCGGCGATGAGCGTCTGATACGAAAGGCGATCCGGATGTTCGATGAGTCCCGGGTGCCGTCGGGATTGACCCGTGCGCAATATCCGAGTCGCTGGTTCCAGATCATCCCGCCGCACTCGCTCTGGTGGGTTGGGATGGTATATGATTTTGCGTTGTGGCGGGACGACGTGGAATTCGTGCGGGATCGAATGGCAGGTGTGCGCGCTGTGCTCGATGCGTTTCGCCGCTGGGTCAACGCCGACGGTTTGCTCGAAGCGCCAGTAGGGTGGAATTTCATTGACTGGGTGCCCAGTTGGGATGAAAACTCGGGAGTGCCACCGGACGGCGAGTACGGCGTTAGCTCCGTGCTTAACTGGCTGTTTGTTTACATATTGCGTCTGTGCGAAAAACTGGAAAGTCTTATTGGCGAACCTGAATTTGCGGAGCGAAACCTCAGACTTGCCGACAAAATAGCAGGGGCGACGGTTTCGACTTTCTGGGACGAGGGCCGCAGATTGTTTGCCGATGACATAAAAAAGCAGCACTTCAGCGAACACGCCCAATGTCTCGCTATTCTGGCTGGGGCAGTCGATATCGAAAAAGGACGAACCATGTTGCAGCAACCTGGTTTGGTTCAGACTACCATTTACTTCACCCATTACCTCTTTGAGGCATATGGCCTGATGGGGCTCGACCAGATGATCTTCGACAGGATGGGACTATGGTTTGAGTTGAAGAAGCGGGGATTCAAGACAACGCCGGAGAGGCCTTGGCCGGATCGTTCCGATTGCCATTCCTGGTCGGCACACCCGGTTTACCATCAATTGGCAACAATCCTTGGGGTCAGCCCGTCCTCGATGGGATTCAAAACGGCGCGCATTGCGCCGCAACTGGGTCCCTTGACCAGCGCAAGAGGCAAAGTGGTGCATCCGCAGGGATTCATTGAAGCAGACTTTCGCGTTATCGATGGGAAACTGACCGGCAGCGTCATTCTTCCCAAAGGGATTACTGGGACGCTCTGTTGGGAAAAGAGCGAAAAAAACCTGCACTCGGGAAAAAACGAGATTTGACAGGGAAATGCTGAAATGGCCGGCGGCACACTTGAGGGAATCGCAGCGTGCTTCGAAATATTGCCGATGCGGCTGGATATTTCCAAATAGAGAAATTCCCTCGGCAAAGAACATTTTCGAGCAAAAAAGTTCTTGCTATTTGCTGTATCATGTGTTCCACTTCTTATACGCAGAATATGTTGTCGCATCGCCCGCGAGTTTCCCCGTTCCCGCAGCACTATCCCAAAGTGATCGGGTTCACTTTGATCGAGTTGCTTGTGGTCATTGTGATTGTCAGCATCCTTATAGTGCTTGTCGCGCCTGCTCTCACGACAGCAAGGGAAGCAATCAATGGCTCGAAATGCACGCAAAACATCCACTCTCTCTTGATCGCCAATTGCCTGTTCGCCGCCGATAACGACGGCATGCTTGTTCCACATCGAGGGTATCCCCCCAATTCCGTGAATACCAACACAGTTATCTATTGGCAGGGCTTGCTGGATGGCTATATGGGAGGAACCGGGTTGTCAGGTTCAAAAGTCAACGCGAAGCAAGTCTGTTGCCCGTCTATGACTGATACGAACAAGTGTTTCAGCGCTTGGGGATTCCCAATCAGTATCGGAATAAACTCTCGAGGAAGTGGTGGTTTTCAAGACCAACCGGGCTTTGTAAAGGCCACCATGCTAAAATTCCCAAAGATCGCCTATTTTGGAGACTCGATTGGGCCAAATAGTCACGCTTTAGGCTACGGAGGCGATTATAATGCTTCATCAAGAAACCAAAGGCCATCTGTCTTCAGACATCGGGGCAGAGCAAATATTGGTTTTTTGGATGGCCATGTGGAATCCCTGACGCAAACCGATATTCCACCGGTGGGCACTTCGGGAGCATGGTTCTATGGAAACTAGAACTCTTTCGGATGTTCGCTCAAAAGCCGAACCCACTATATTAAACGAGCAATCCGCGTCGAAAAAATGACAAACGAGAATCTTTGCTTGAAATTGCGTTCCATCACTCGGTTTGTTGCCTGCATAGCAGGGATATCACTCATCGTTCTTGCGGCCCCCGCAGTTTCGGCTGCTCAAGGGAATCCGGAATCTCCGGCCATTTTAGGCATCACGGCCGACGATGCGGAAAAGTACAATGCGGAAATGTTTATGTATCGGCGAATGGTCCCGATGTTCGCGGAGAACCACATTGAGGCAACTCTGATTGAAAGAGGGGCATTTCTTAGCTCGGAACTCAGCGATAAACAGCTGGATGCGATGCTTCAGAGCTGCCATGTTGTCAACTTGCATTGCGGTTCCGAAGGAGTCCACAAGTTAACTCCTGAGCTTGAGGTGCGCGCTAAACGGGTGGGGGAGGCATTGCTGCGATATGTCCAAGCTGGAGGAGGGCTTCTTATTCAACCAAGACCGGTTCGGTACCCAAACACGGATGACGAAAAATATTGGAACATAGTTCTTGAGCCCCTGGGAATAACGATCCTTCACGAGTGTACTTATGACAAGACGCGCTCCTATGAGGGAAAAACTATAGCTAAGGCTTTGTTCTGGTGGACGAGCAATATTTGTATGCATCCGGTCACGCAAAATGTTAAATGCCTTTATCTCCCGCTCAGCTCGGCCACAGGTCAGCCCGGGTTGGCTGCGATCCGGTACTCATCAGATTGGCAGGTGCTGGTCAGCGGCGAAAAGGAAGCCAAAAGTTACAAAACCGAAAGCGACAACGCAGTAAATATCAGTACTGAAGGATCTTACAATACTGCTCCGCCAGTGCTCGCGGCTCGGCAGCTAGGAAAAGGGCGAATCGTCTGCTATCCAATTGATCCCGTCTTCACCGGAATGAACTATGGTAATCCGCTCTGGTCGGCCACGGTGGAGTCGGCAGGAGACCCTTCCGCGAACCGTTCCAGCCAGGGAATGACAATGCAGATGAATGCGTACAGGTGGTTAGCGGAAACGGCGCGCACAAATTCAACATTGGGAACACTTAAACGAGCCAAGCATCAACCGATTCAGTTTGATGCGGCAGTCGATCGGGAGTCAATCCCTTTCCGCGATCCGATGAAAAGCGAGGTTCGCGGAATCTTTGGTGCACACTCGGCATATAGCGATGGAGCAGGAACTGTGGACGAATATGTGAAAGCGGCCAAGGACTCTGGCCTTTCGTTCATTGTTTTCAATGATCCTTTGGAAAAACTCACTCCCACAAAGTTACTGAACCTTAAAGCAGACTGTGCCGATGCCAGCAAGGATCCTTCTTTCTACGCCTGTCCCGGCGTGGAATTCACCGATGGCGACGGAAATCGCTGGGCAACTTGGGGAGAAAAGATTCTCTTTCCGGATAATTCTTTTAAAGATGGGAAAAACGAGTACCCGCAATGGGATGGGAAAGTGGTCCGCCACTTCGGCCAATACGTCGGAGCTGCGACTTTTATCGGATGCGGATTGCTCGACTATAAACAATTGCACAACAATGGTTGTCATCCCGAAAACCTGTGGTGGTTCTATCACTATTTTCCTTTTGTTTACGAGAAAGACAAGCTGATCGCGGATAACTACTCGGAATACCTATTTGGTTTAGCCGACTTACGATCGGCAGCTTTGGCATCATTTACGCGTATTCGGCGCCCCTCGGATGTAAGGATCGCAGCGGAAACATGTATCACAGGCTTCAATGATCTTTCCCATGCTAAAAAAGCGCTTAATACGAGTGCTGAACCTAGCGTAGCCGCTCTATCCGGGAATGAGCAGGTCAGCCAGGGCCCATTGATAGCGCTGTGGAATGCCGTCATGCCACAGGGCAACTGGCGTCACTCGCGTGGAGTTCAGAGAGTACGGTTCAAATTTGTGGTGCGCTCTGAATCCGGGATTGCAGAAGTCAAAGTTCGCGATTCAAACCAAGCCGTGTTTCGACGGTATTCTGGAAGTGGAGCCAACGAATTGACCCGCGAGTTTGAAGCGGTCAACGACAAACAGCACTATCTAACGCTTGAGGTGACCGACTTGAATGGTAAGCGGGCGATGTCCCAGGATATTCGAATCTACAGTTATACCTCTGGCTTTTACCGCTGTGGGGATAATCTCAATATACTCGGTTCTGCTGGGCTTGTCTGGCATCCGGATCGCAACGAGATGATGCAGCTTTTCAGAAACTTCGCAAATGGTAATGAATACGCGCTACGAGGCTGGGACGCCGGCGCTCCCCTAGCTCCTATGCCGAAGGTACGGTCTCCCGAAGCGATTCACATTCAAGGTATAGGCGAATACCACAATAGAGAATCACTGCTGTCCGTCCCACTTCAAAACGAGTCGGTTTCCAAGCTGCTAAAAGTATGTCTGGGGAGTAGCAACTTGCAGATCGCCACCATGCGCATGAGCAGAATTGCTGAACCATACGGCACCGTAGAGCGCCCGACACCTTGCCTAGCTAGCCCTCCTCGTGATCGCGGCGATTTAGAATATTTCGAGCGCGAGCATACGATTTACTCCCCGATGGATCGTCTCGATTATACAATCATCTGGGGAGAGCGGCGCGAGCGGGAAGGGCGCAAAGATTACAAGGGTGGCATCATGTGGCACGAGGGGGAAATCTGCATTAAGAAGGACTGCACCTTAAAAGGCGCTGTCCCGATCCCGCTTGTTCAAATGATTTGCCCTACAGATCTCGAACGTAAATGGGGCAATATCCTGATTGCACAAGATGCAGATGGGAATGATAAAACTTGCACACTGAATGATGTCAAAAAGCCGATTACAACATGTGGCCGAATTCGCCCGGGAGGTTTTGTAAGCCAGATGCCTTCCGTCGTGGGATATCAGGCATTTCTGGCGCCATGCAGCTCAGATTTCGCTTATTTATCCTCCATGCCGGGAGAGATGCAGATTGGACTTGGCAAAGATGGGCAAGAGGTCAAAGCCGGAACTATCATGACCTATCGTTTTGGCATCGCTACATTTGCGGCAGTTCAAGCCAATGCCTCGGTTCCCAGCGACACCGCTGCAGGATTCAATATGAACGGCGGGGTTGACGGCTATCCTGTCGCCATGAAAATTGGCACAGTCGACGATACCGTTTTCTTCTTTACCGCAAAAGCTGTGGGTAACGAGAGTTTATTCACCCTTGGTCCGCGCAACCTGATTATTGATCTTCCCATTCGCGTTCGTGGATTGGAGGACAACGGATGCGCTGCAATCTACAGTGCCAACCGCCCGTGGTTTAGATTTATCTCCGTGGTGAAAGACTGTGCATATTTTCAGGAACCAATCGATCAAGCAAACGAAATGTGGGTTGGAAATGTGTTCATTTGCGACAATAAAGACGTAAGGCTGACCCTTGTAGTGGATGGGCAAGCAAAGGGCAAAAAACCGTTCATCGAGGTGCACAACCCGACGACTAATCCTATCTCAGCACGAATATCCTCTCCGCCTCATACGCCGCTCTTTGGAGGTATGCATGTCGATGTCGATCTTCAAGCCGGGCAAAGTGTGTTCCTAGAAGTGAGCGGGAGACAGATTAACAAAAAGTAGTATAACTTGCAAAAATCAGCAATATGTCATTATCACATTCTCTTATTTCTGGCTGCAAACTTATTATTGTATTATGTCTATATGGAGGTATTCTTTTGGGTGGGAATGTCGCCTCGGACATCCGAATCTTTCCAGAGAAGGAACGCATGGACATGCTTCGGTCATATTGGACGCACATGAGCAAGGAACAGCCGATAAAGCCGATTACGCTTAAAGAATGGGAACCGCGCCGTGCGTTTATCCTGAAGAATGCGATGGATGGGTTCGGACTCGACCCCCGTCCTCCTAGCGTTCCCCTAAATCTCACCTACGGGAGCAAGCTCGAAAGAGATGACTGCACCATAACCCGAGTGTACTATCAGACATTCCCGGGGTTTTACGCGACTGCATTTCTGTATATGCCGAAGAATGCCACTTTTCCTGCGCCGGCGGTTCTGCATCCCCATGGTCATTGGGCAAACCGGTCGGCAGACGACATCGTGCAATCACGCTGCATTGGCCTTGCCAAACGAGGGTATGTGTCGCTGGTAGTCCAATTTGAGCATTTCGAAGATCTTGCCACAGGGGTTACGATGCGCGGAGTGTTTCTCTGGAACAATATCCGCGGCTTGGACGTGCTTGAATCATTGCCTCAGGTGGATAAGACGCGGATCGGGGTGACCGGAGCATCGGGAGGTGGAATGCAGTCGCTGGACGTGGCGGCTCTGGATGGGCGCATCAAATGCGCCGCGCTAGCGGTTTTCCCGACATATTTCAAACGGATGTGCTATTTCCATTGTTTTGGTTGCTGCTACTACTCGCCGCTTGGTGCCCTGCGTTACAACATGGATCAGCAGGAATTAATTGCGGCAATAGCACCGATACCAGTTGTCCAGTTTACTGTCACGGGCGACTGGACCAATGAGTTCATCAATCATGAAGCGAAGGAAGTCGCTGCCGTGTATGACTTTTTCAGCGCCGAAGCCGGACCAAAAGTTGAAAATGTCGAAGGAAATACTGCATATCGACTGCTTACCAGTAAAAACGGGCGCTATATGGCCGAACGCTGGGAAGGTCCACATGATTATACCAAAGCGATGCGCGAGCGCATGTATTGGTGGATGGACTGGTGGCTTAAGGGAAAGCATGATCCAAACCCGCTACCAGAAGGGGATTTGAAGATGGCAAAAACTGCCGTTCTGCAGGCTTTACATGGCGATGTCCCAAATGCGCACGAGTGGTCGAATCCGAACCTGGCGTCTGTTGTCCGCGGATGGTTAATGTACAAAGTACCGATATTGAAGAACAAGACTGATCTGCTTGCTTACGATGAGAAAATAAAACCGATACTGGAAGACCTTCTTGACGAGAAGGTTTCTAATATTCCAAAGGTTGTCGAATCATCATCTGTTGGCAAGGAGATATTATCTGAGTGGGATATTGAGAAACTATGGTATACTTCGGAGCCAGACGTGCGCATTCCGGCGTTTCTCATCAAGCCAAAAGCCAGTACCGTATCCTTGAATAAGATAGTGGTAGTCGCTTCTGCCAACGGCAAAAACGATGTGTTTGTGGAGCCGCTCATGTCAATCTGCGAGAATATTCTGAAGGAGGGACGAGCCATACTTGCGATAGACGAGAGGTTGCGCGGAGAATGGGCATTTACTGTTACTCCTGGCGGGCAGATTCCTGTGCTTGCCTGGCAGGGAAACGTGCGCGTGTGGGGCCGCCCCGAACTGGGCATGGCGGCGCATGACATCATCGCTGCTGTCGCATATCTTGGGACACGCAAGGACTGTTCGCTGGAATCACTCCGCGTGGTCGGATCCGGACACACTGCGGGATATGCAGCACTGTTCGCGGCCTGCATCGATGAAAGGTTCAAGGAATGTGTTGCAGATCTTAATCACTCTGATTTTTCTGAAGGTTATTCGGATCGTTCCACAGGATCAACGACACCAGCATCTGCACGCGCACCTGTTCTCGCCCGCATTCTGCGACACGGGGATGTCGGCGAAATAGCAGCCTTAGTTGCACCGCGTCAATTGAAACTGATCAATGCGCGTGCGCAGACTGATTTCCAAACCGTACAGTCCGCGTATCAGATTCTAGGGAAATTACAAGCTTTGACAATCCAGCGCACGGATGAAGGACGGGCAATCCCGAACATCGGATTTAATGAAGGAGGCCTAAAAGTGGAGCCCAAGGAGAGGATTGTCGGCAAAGTAGTGACCGTAAAGCCTCTGACGGAATACCGCTTGCTTATGCGCGTGGCGAAGCCACCTCGGTCTACAATTAATGTGGACGTTATCCGGAACGGAGAGCCTTTCAGGTTAACTTCAGATAACAGCGACAGGATGTCTTTGGAAGACTGCGACTACGATTTCATCACGAAGCCGGGTGAGACCAATATCCAGATCATCATCTCTGCTCCCGACTACAAAGTGGAGTCCGGAGCTATTCAAGTGGATTCAGTGCGTCTGGTCGAGGGCAAGCAAATGGAACTTATCAAGCCGGACGGCAAGGAGTGCCTTGCCGCATCCGATTTCACCCTGCTTGATGCCGGTGCTATACTCCAGCCTATATATAATACCCAAGGATTTTACATAGGTTATGGTCCAGATTCAGAGAATACAGTAATTTCCGATGGAAAGCTCGGAAGGAAGGCTCTTTACATCAAGTCGGGCCCCGGAGCTCCTTATGTCGCTCTGAAATGCCAGACTTCTGAGCCGCTGAAACGTGGCCGACTATACCGTATGGAAGTATCGGCGAAAGGAAAAGGAAAAATGGGGCTGAGCTTTCAGAATGTCCCAGCGCATCTGTCCTCACGACTTAACGATGTTGAACTGTCGGAGGAGTGGCAAACATACACATTGGATTTTTTCGTGGAATCGCAGCAGCAGGTTCAGCCGTCGGCAACTCTGCAAGTGTCGGGCGAGATGTGTGTTGATTATGTGTCATTGAAAACTGCTGATATTAAGTGACTTTAGAGAAGTCTGTGTTTACGGCAGGTTCTTGAAATAAAACACTAGGCATATTAACCTAAGCGAACACCATGAATAATATTTTCGACCCAAAACCAGTCTCACCCGAGAAGGGATATCCAAGCGATTACCATTTCGCACGAATCCTCGACAGCTTCGCGCTCACGGCAAGCAAACCCTACCAACCCAACTTTCATATCGAAATCGATCGGCTCGGCTGGCGAATATTCGACGATAAGAAGTCGCTGGGGCTACTAGGGCCGATGAATGCGGATATCTGGTCATTTTCTCCTTTTGAGCCAGATGAGATGGCCAATATAACGCCGCCTGGGAAAGTGGTTGACCTTCATACGGTTCACAACACAGTAATGGGACTTGGTGTACAGATATGGCCGAAGCATTGGCTCGAACAAGGAACTCTGGAAGAGCGCGTTAAAATTGACTGGATTAAACATAGTGGATCGGAGCTTCTTGCACGAATAACCGCTCTGTTTGCCGACGGCGAATCCGGCGAGTGGCTGGTGCGAATATGCTACGATCCCGTTTGGGGACGCTATCGCTATACGTGGGACATTAGTGTTCGCAAATACGATTCTGATGCGATGGAAGGGTTTAACCTGATGGCCGCGGGCGCACTCGCTGATCGGGAAGAAAACAGACGCTGGACACACAGTATCTGGGGAAATGCCGATGGAGGGATTAGCCGGATTGTTCACTCGAATGCGTTGTTTTACTGCACAGATTATGCTGCTGGCGGGGGCATCAAACGTGATGTGAATGGCCCTTGGCGTTGGCGTAATGCAAGTTATCCTACTGCCTGGGTGGGGTATGGTGCCCACGGGTCGTTCAATCCTTTCGTGCTCGTGCATCGGACAAATGTCCCGCTGATGTTTGGAACCTGCTCTCAACTGTTCGACGAACACATACTTTGGAATCGTGCAGGTCAGGAAAATGTTGATGAAAATGGATACTTTCATTTTCAAATGAGCGTCGAGCTCGTTAACTTAAAACAAAAAATGACGCAGGATCTTTTGCGCCAGGGGAACGATCCTGTGAAACCAAAGCGGTGGAGGCAGAATGACTTCGCATTGCCATTCTATGTTGACCGAGTAAACACATTTGCTGAGGAACTGGATCCATGGAAACCTGAGGGATGTCCTTTTCTGCGGCTACCCGACAACCAAGGTGGCTCAACTGCATGGGACCAAAGCATTGGGCACAACGATTTGTGCTCCATCCGCCTAGTAAACAGTCCGGGATCGGAGGCTTATTATCGGCGCGAATTGCATCCCTTGGGCGCAGTATGTAAGGTGATTCCTCAGGCCCGCTATTGTCTCTCCGGTTGGATCAAAGGGCTTGAGATAGACAGATTTGCTAGGTTGGAACTTATCGCTTTTGAATATACCTATCACAACGTTACTGCGTTCGCGGCATCGGCCTCGGTGCCTGGAACTTGCGATTGGACGCACGTAGAGGCCGTGGTGGAGACTGGCGATTCGGCTTACGTACTGCCAAAGTTTGTGCTTTATGGAGCAGGCACCGCTTGGTTCGATGACATCACGCTGGAGAAAATCTCGTAAATCAACAATTATGAATAACACAAACAATAGTATCATGAAAAAAGCCATCAAATATGGAATTGCAGGGCTCGGAGGTTTTGGAGCCTGGCGCCGAGCATCACTACGCAAGTCAGCATGTTTTGAAATCGTGGGAGGCGTGGATGTGCGGGAAGAATGCTTCTCGGAAGCCGAAATAGAAGAGGGGAAAGAGCTGAAACGTTACCCTTCGATTGAGGCGCTCGTCTCAGACCCGCAAATCGAAGCGGTGTTTATTGCTACGCCCGCGCATTTGCACGTCCAACAAGCAATGCTTGCGGCAAAGGCAGGCAAGGCGATATTCGTTGAGAAGCCTCTTGGCCACGACCGTGCGGCATGTCTCGAGTTGGTTGAGTACTGCGAAAAGCAAAATATCCCACACGGACACGGATTTGGCATCGCACGATTTTCTTCGCTTTGGGAATACGTGAAAAAACTTCTAGATGAACACCTGCTTGGTCAGGTTGTTAGCGTTTCGGTAGCCACGATGCAGACCTCAGGTCTGGCTTTACCACTAAGCAACTGGCGATTTCAGGATGGCCTCAATCCTGGAGGTCCACTCTTCCAATGTGGGATTCATAAAATCGATCTGCTCCGTGTTTTATTTGGGGAAGGTCGATGGTTGGCGGGGTACGTGAACCGCACGATTACCGCATCGCCAACAGACGACGCCTATGTGTTGCTGGGAGAGTTTGGCGGAGTACCCGTTACCCTCCACAGCCATTACGTAGCCAGCTACCGGCACGCCGTAGAGATTTACGGCACGAAAGGTGATCTTTTTATCACAGAGCATCCGACGAGGCTCGAACATAAAATCTCCGACCTGACCTCGGGCTTTGAACCTGTGCATGATATTACCTCACAGATTCCTTATTCTGAGAGTGATTCTTCCGGTTCAAAAGAGATAGCAAAGGCTGAGGTGAATTCACTGCGCGACTTTGCTTATGCAGTGAGAGAGCGTCGTCAACCTCAGATGAACGGACGTGAGGGATTGAAATCGTTAGATCTTGTCTTCGAGGCTGCAAAAACTGCTACGCAAATCTCCTGATAGACTCGAATGGCGTTAATAAGATCTCAAGGGCATCACCTAATAATAGCCCAGAGCAAGCGTGAGCGCCGCACTGAGGCATAAATTACAAAAATATTGTCCTGAATGATCAGCCTCTTAGAATGTTCCATGTTTATCCGATCCACGCACCCAAAGGACGCATTTCTCGTTATTTGAGGGCGTGAAATCGAGTTTTCACTTACCTTTTGTGATGAGTGGCGCGTCAAACGGATAGGCATGGAACGTTTTTAACTTAACGTAGATATCTACTAGACTCGGGTCATCGCTACACGCTACCGCCTGTCAAAGTCTGGCATGATGCATGCGTTCATCTGATTGAGCCTCATAAAACAACATAATTCATACCATGCTTAAGATATCCGACCCCGATGGTTTTGGCGCAATTGAGCTACAGCAGAGTTCTGACCTGACTGCTTATTACGCCGACAAGCGACTGATGTGGCGTAATGTGATTCTCATCAGTCTTTGCAATGTCGGCTGGGGAGCGGTGGGCGGAATCGTCGGTCCATTGATAACCCTCCGCCTGCTCGAACTCGGATTGCGCGAAAACATCCAGGCGAGTATCAGCTCGGTCAATATGGTAGCGCTGGCCTTCTTGGTTGTGTATCTCGGCTGGAAAAGTGATCGCACAGTCAGTCGATATGGTAGGAGGAAGCCTTATCTGTTTCTTTCAGCTCCTTTCATCATTGCGGCGACGGCGTTGTTTCCTTTCTTCAACGGGGCACACTTTTTATGGGTGCTCGTGCTGCTCAACTTGACATCTATGTTTTTTATGGATATTAAGGCGTGCACGTTTTCCCTGTTAAACATCGACTGCGTTGCCCAGAATGTTCTGGCACGAGCCAACTCTGCACTTGTTATTAGCGGGGGACTGGTAGGTTTCTTATCAATGCAATTTGCGGGCAACCTTATTCGCGTGGCTGAGTGGTTTCCGTTTGTTCTCGGAGCCGCTATCATGACATTGACAACGATTTGCGCCTTTTGGATCAAGGAGCCGCCGATCCGATATCCTACAACGGAACGTTTTCGGATCTGGTCGACATTCAAGGTCGCCGCGCAGGACAAGCGTTTTTTTTGGTTGGTCGCAGGCGTGTCAATGATTCAAAGCTATCTACGCATGAACTCATTCTGGGTTTGGTTCTGGGCTAAGGAAACACTTGGTCTAGAACGAGGTGAGATATTTTCCGCCCTCTCTTGGGCGGGGTTGCTGAATATCGTACTGGCATACCCAATCGGTTGGGTGATCGACCGTTTTGGTGGATTTAGAGTCGTTGTGATGTTATGGATAGGCCAGTTGCTCTGTTTTTGTTGGGCATTAAATGTTCATGACAAAACCGGCCTCATCATTCTTTCGATTGCCACAACGGTCCTCTCCCCCCTTTATGCGGGAGCAGACATCATGATCTTTAAAAGTGCCCCTCGTAAGGATATCGGCTCGTATACCTCAACGAATTCCTTTTTCCGCAATGGCTATTCTGCCCTTCTCTGCATGGTAGCTGGCTGGGCCATTTATGCTGGAGGTAGCAACTTTCTGGTTGGTTTTTCAATCGGTATGGCGATGAGCACGGTGGGGTTGATCATGTTCTTTATCCACCACCGGCTGATGAGTCGGAAGTTGTCAGATTAAATAATCAATCTCAGGTAGATCTCGACCGTGCCCGCCGCAATAGTATTTTTTCTCTTGATTGAGTCAAAACCTATCAACCAACACTTAATCTGCCGCCGGCGCTTTAAGGGTCGTTTTTAAACAATGCACATTCTAGCCCATTTTATTTCTCCAACTCGAAAAGCTCTCCAACATTGTCTTTAATCATGACGCCCGGACCATGGGATCCATAATCCAAAATAAGCTTTTTAATTGCCCCCGAGTCCATGTTGTTGTCCTTGATGATCACATTGCGCAAACTGTCTGCGATAATTCCGTAGTCAGGGGACCAGGAAGGCTCAGGATTTTTGTCAAGCCCACCCAGCGCATAGTCATCACCTCCAACGACAAGTGTATTGCCAGTTACTGCGACCCCCCGAACGCCGCGCAGTACTATGTGTGCTCTTGAATTCTCGTCCTGATTTTCCCAGAGCGGATGTCCGCTGCGATAGAGAATGTTTCCTGTAATCGTAGAATAGCCAACGCGCCCCACAATTCGTCCAGTTGGAGGCTTATGATCAAGCGTGCGAACAAAAAAGATTCCAGGATTGCAGCGGTCAAAATAGTTCCCTGTAATGTTGTAATGCGAGCCATTGAGGATCTTTACACCACCTGCCTGATTAAATTCGATCCGATTGCCGATCATGGTCACCGCATTGTTTTCACCAATGCTGCAGAAGCCAGCTCCTCTGTTCATGGACAGCCAATTATCCAAGACAAATCCGTCCCAGCCCTCCACTGCCAGGCCGTGTCCATGATTGTTGCCCAACATGCAACCTCGTACACGATAACACCAAATCCGACGAAGATGAACGCCGTCTCCGGTAAAGTTGGAGATCTTGCACCCATCGATTACTGTGCTGTCCTCAGTAACACCAAAATCGGGCTTCGCAACGAGTATGCCGTGGATTCCTTTACCTATATCTTGTCCATCCAAGCAGATTCCTTGGACGCGTGCACCAATCGCGAGTGTAATGTCAAGAAGTGACTTAGCCTCAGGGTCTACCAGTCGAAGTACAGAACCGGCAAATCCCTTCCACCCATAGGTGGGAGAGCCTGTTATACCAGTGTAAGGATGCATTTTCAGACTCCCAACGCAGTACGTTCCAGCAGGAACCTCTATAGTACCTTGGCTTTCAGCTGCCAATTCAAGGAGATTCTGAAAAGTAGCAGTGTCGTCACATTTCCCGTCACCTTTGGCTCCAGCCTGTTTCAGATTAAAAGTTTTATTTGCATTCATATTTGAGGAAGTAGTGAATAGGCTCACTGGTCGGCTTAGTTATTGTGATCTCGCAACTATTCAGGTCAATTGATCTGAGCGGCATTCAATCAGTCGAGATTCGACCAGGGCAAGCTTAATTCTTCGCCGAGATATAATTTATTGAGGAGGGTCGAAGTGATTTGTTCTCGTGATATTCCTATGCTCTTGTCTTTCCGCCCAGGAGCATCGCTCGGTGCACGATCATGAATGGGGGGAGGCCGATCCAGCCTAGGCGCCACGTCTCCCTTAGTGATGTCAGCCGGGATCGCTTAGGCCCGCTCGCGAAAGTTTGCGACAAGGGGATAAGTCCAGACCGTCTTCTTGGGGAACTGGAACTAGCAAGTTCCGAGCTTCCCCATCCCTTCGGTTTCGCCCTGGCAAATCCAGTTCGCCGCCTTGTAGCAGGTTCCGCTGAAGCGGGATGTTTCGATGAAGGTTTCCGCGAGGACGGGGCGGTACCCGTAACAATGATCCCAGTCTTGCGCAAGCCTTCGGACTGCCATGCCGAGAATACGGGAAGCCAGGTTTCTGCAATTCACTTAGGGGAGAATGAGGAATCTCGCGTTTTTAATTACGATCTGGAGATGGCTGTCGCCCGCGCGGATGTCCTCACACAGTCCAGCGAAGATCTTTCCGACATTTTAAAACCACGCAGTGCCGCTGAAAAGCAGATCGCCTATTTTTAGACGAACAGCTCTCGAATGACCTACGCTACATTTCGTTCACAGGGACTATTCATCGGTTCCGGCGTTGTAGAGGCGGGCTGCAAAACTGTCGTCGGAAAGCGGCTCAAAAACTCCGGCATGTTCTGGTCTGTCAAGGGCGCTTAGAACATCCTCGACCTGCGAACTGCTCTGCTGAGCAACCGATTTGACGACCTCTGGCTCGCCAGAGACCAGGAAGCTGCCTGATCCTTGGAACTTTGGCGTCGTACACCCTCGACAATGGAGCACCGATTTTCATTTGACAGAAGCTGATTCATGTGTTTCGCTCTTTAAATAGTACCACTAAACAGCTTCAGCGCGCTAGGAATAGCTTTTTCGAAGACTGAGATCTGCGAGAATAGGCGTGTAGACGATTCAAGGGTACGAAAATAGATGCACGGACACCTTTTCGACATAGTTCACTCTGATACGCACACCACGCTCCAGGAGAAGGGGCGAAGGCATGTGCGGAACCTAGTCATTTCAGGGCAGCTGAAGCCGGGACAAAAGTTACCTTCAATGTCCGAGCTCGCGAAGAGGTGGAAAACAAGTTTGCGGACCGTTCACATGACGCTATCGTCTCTCTCTCGCGAAGGAATGCTGACCAGCGTTCCACGCGTGGGGACATACGTCAATACGCCCGAAGCAAAGCTCACACGCGTGGGTATTGTTCACAGACATGAAATCTTTTCTCCGAGCCGTTCGGAGTTCATTCACTCGATTCATAACCAACTTAAGATTTTGTTGGAAGCGCAGGGCGTTGAGGTTTCGACCTGGGTGGACAGCCGCCCAGCCGCCCAGGAAAATCTGCGATGGGAGGCGCTTTGCACCGCTGCAGTTGAACGAAGAATCCAGGCTATGATTGTTCCAGAGTCAACATGGCAGCGATTGGAGTGGCTGAGGAAGTTGCCGCTCCCCGCCGCTTTCTTCACATCTGCGCTGCTGCCCAATTCCGTACATCTCGATACGATGAGGTTTCTGGATCTCAGCTTGGAGAGTTTGGCTTCCCAAGGATGTCGGTCTACGGGGTTCGTAATCGACATGGAGCTGAACCCAGAATCTCCAAATATTGAGCGCGATAGCGTTGCGTCTTTGGTTGGTCACTTCATCGACCGGGCTACCGATCTCGGTTTGAAAGTCCAGAAAAAGTGGATTCGTCTCAGGCAGAAAAACGTCACGTACGAATCGGGCAAGGCGTTCGGTCATAGAGAACTCCACGAGCTTTGGTCGCAAAACGAGCGTCCCGAGGGGCTAGTCGTAGGCAGCGATACAGTGATGGAGGGGGTGATCATCGCTGCACTTGAACTCGGCGTTGAGGTTCCCGGTGAACTGAAGCTAGTTTCCGCAAAAAACAAGCACATCGATTTTCTCAGCCCATTTCCAATCACATATATTGTAGTAGATGAACAGGAAATTGCCCAAGCTCTCATTGATCAGATTCACTCGCAGTTTCGAGGTGACCGCTGTGCAGTATCCGCTAAGTGGATCGGTTACACAATCGGGTCAGAGAGCGAGAAAAAATCGATAAAGCGGCACTCCTGACATTTTTACAATACTCGATTTTCTTAAAGAGTGTTTTGCCAGGATTTGTTGAGCAGTTACAACGGCATTTATATATGAATACGTCTAAAATGGCGAGCGCTAAAACAAACTCCTCTTCAGTCACGACGGAGGAAATGGAATTCATTCGTGCATGGATAGGCCGGATTACAGGTTCAAATCCTCAAAGCGCCTCAGTCCGTCCCAAGGGAGAGGAGCGTTGCTTTGAAGGCGTGCCTTTCAGTTTCCAATGCGGGACCCGCTCCAGCCGCGAATGGTTGAAGTTGGAAGAGGCCAATGTCGAAAGCGGCGAGTGGAGCAACGGAAAAAGAATTCATCTCCTGTGCTGGATGGACCGCGAAACCTCCGTTTCCTGCGAAATGGAGCTGACGGAATTCAAGGAGTTTCCCGCTATGGAATGGGTTGTCAGGCTGCGTAATGAAGGAGACTCCGAGACCGAAGTGATATCTAACTTCAAAGCGTTGGATATTTTCTGGAAATGCGCGAAGGATGGTGAAGTTCCCGAGCTGCGACGATCTCTTGGCAGCGATGGCCGCCATGACGACTTCCAGCACCAGTGTGACGAACTGAGGCAATCCATGTGGAGCGTTCCTCGGACGATACGTATGGACTCCTCAAGCAATAACGCCTTCAGAAAAGCCAGGGATGGCTCTTGCCTGCTGGCTGACGGACGCTCGTCAGCCACCTGGCTGCCGTTCTTCAACCTGCGGACAGCCGGGGATGGACTCATTTGTGCATTAGGCTGGAGCGGACAGTGGTTCGCCGAGTTTGCCCACGATGGCTTGGGTAAAACCGACCTCTCCGCCGGAATGGAGCATCTGGAGCTGAAGCTTCGGCCGGGGGAGACGATTCGCTCTCCCCGCATGTTGCTTCTCTATTGGAATGGCGAGCCCATCCATGCCCACAACGTCTTACGCATGTTTATCCTGGATTTTCACAGCCCGCATGTTGATGGCAAGCCCATCGAGATGCCAATCTGTAACGGCTCATGGGGCGGCACGCCAACACCGCGTCATTTGGAGACCATCGAATCAATCGCTGACCGGGGCTTACCCTACGACATCTACTGGATGGACGCTGGCTGGTATGGAACCTCGACCAAGCCCTGTCCGACTGTCTTCGAGGGCGAATGGGCGATCACGGGCGATTGGCGCGTGAACCGGCTTTATCACCCCGATGGATTGAAACCGATCAGCGATGCCGCCCACCGCGCCGGCATGAAGTTCCTATTGTGGATTGAACCTCAACGGGCCTGCCATGGTACGCCTGTGACACTAGAGCATCCAGAATGGTTTCTTCGCAGTTCCGCCAATGACCCAAAACCGGGGGAGAACTTGTTGCTCAACCTCGCCCTTCCCACGGCTTGGCAGTGGGCGGTGGAAACAGTCTCATCGCTGATCCGGGAGAACGGGGTTGACTGCTACCGGGAAGATTTCAATATCGATCCGAGTCCGTTCTGGGCCAATGCGGACGAAGGGGGCCGCAAAGGATGGCTGGAAATACGCTTTGTGGAAGGACTTTATGCCTTCTGGGACGAACTTCGCCGTCGTCATCCGGGACTCTTGATAGACAATTGCGCCAGCGGCGGTCGCCGACTGGAATTGGAAACAATTAGTCGCAGCGTCGCTCTGTGGAGGACCGATTACAACTGCTTTCCACACATGAAAGCCGATGCGTCACAGGTTCACACCAGTGGATTGCACCTCTGGCTGCCGCTGCATAGCACCAGTCCAACCGCCAAGCCAGGCGACACCTATCAGGTTCGGTCTGCCTATTCGGCAGGTCTTGTCTTGAACATCGAAGAATTTGGACTAGGGAACATCACGCAGCCGGGTTTTCCTTGGGACTGGTTTCTCCAACGTATCCTCGAGGCGAAACGACTGCGCCCCTACTACTACGGTGAATTTTATCCCTTGACGCCCTGTGTCGTCCATCCTGACGCTTGGATAGCCTATCAGCTGCTTCTTCCGGAAAAAGGAGAAGGAGCAGTGTTGGCGTTCCGCAGAGCGGAAAGCCCCATGGCCTCCGCCAGCTTCCAGCTTCAAGGCTTGCATGCGGAGAGCACCTGCGAGTTTGAGGACGCTGACAGCGGAATGACTTGGCGAGCCGCAGGAAGTCATCTGATGACTAAAGGGCTGGAAGTCCCCATCGCCACCCCCCGTGAAAGCCGTGTGCTTTTCTATAAAGAATTGCCGCAAAGGCATAGAAGTAAACCATGATTGATGCTTAATTTTGCCATATCAAAGTACGTAGGCCTCACGACTTGGCGCGGACAAAGACTTTTACGGTTGCAAATTCCCGCTGGCCGTCTGGATTGGAGTGACAGATGGTTGAGCTGACATATGTGTGTTTTCGATAATAAAGAGAGAAAATGGGTGTGCATATTCCTTAATCCGCACGTCCGGTTCGATGAGGGGCCGTTCCATGCGGTCAGTGCCCCCCTACGCTGCGGAGACGGCATTTGTCAAAACGAAATATTCCATAGCATCACAATCTCCCACAGGCATTTCATCTGACTAAAAGCCAGTCGATAGTTCCTCCTTGGGACGGGGCGGCTTTATCAAAGAGCACGGTGAAGCCATTGACGGTCTTCTCCGCAACAGCGTCGAGCGTGATCCACGAGCATTTCGTCATGATCGCATATTGCGCGTCAGGCTCAGGCTGAGCGAACTTCACGTTCAGCTTTTTCGCATCGGGGGAGACCTCAGCATTGATTTGCCTCAAGTTGTTTGCCGCGACATTCGTGCCTGAAAGACCATGCACTCCTTTGGCGGTGGCCACAGTCAGAGTGCTGCCAATGATGCTCATATCTCCGCTTTTCGGATCCACAATCAAAGTGGTTTCGCCTTTGTCGTGCTTCCATTTGACAGGCTGTTCATGGCCATTAGGCTGGGCGAAAAGTAATGCAGAGTTGACCACGTCTGCGCCGAAAACAATCGCGTCCTCCGTCACCGATCCGACCTTCGTGGCAGAAAGCCAGGGCGCCTTCCTATCCTTGCGTTCCACGAGATCATCCCGGTTGTTACACCCGCCTGAAACATCCATGCCGCTATGCATCGCGACTTTCCCGTTGTTGCAAAGCGCGATACCCGCAGCCTCCATGGAGTCGGGGATTCCGTTGAAACACCGGACGCGCAACGGCACCGGTATCGCCGGATCCGCGCCAATGCCCTGCTCAATCGGATCCTCGGCGGCAAAACCAAATTCGGTCTTACGATCGGAGTTGGGCACGACCCGCAAGGTGCGCGGATCATCCTTGGTTACAACACCGTTTCCGGAACTTTTCCAGGCATCGCCGATGTCATAAGCCAAGGCGCCGGGTGCGATGATGTAACGAAGAGGGCGTTCATGCCCATCCCAGGTGTAATTGTCGAAGTTATAGAGATTAGGCACGCCGGCATTTGAAGCCGCCCAGCGGATTCGCTCGATCTTGATCATATGTGTGCCGTCAGCATTTTTTTTGTATTCCTTGATCAGGTACCAGCGCCGCACCGGAACGTTAGATTCGCCCGTGGGGAAAAACATGCCTTGCGTTTTCTCACCCGGCCTTAGCATTTCCCCGGCGTCATCAACCGCAAAGTAACGGCCGACAACCGCCTCGGTCCACCCGCAATCCCCAGCACCGATGATGCGCCCGCCAAGGGTGTTTACGAAACCAACAATAACACTTGGGTAGGCACGGCCCTTGTAGGTGTATTTGAATTTCTTAACCGGTTGCCCCCAGCAGTCCAGCAGGCTTGGCTTTTCCTCCGTCCCGGCACGGAATGTGAAAGTGATTTTCTTTGTTTCGACGCCTTCTGCTGAAAGTTTCGCCGGATCATAATTTTTGTTTGGCACTGTAAAACCAGTGAAGTCATCTGGCGGAACAAGCATCACGGTTCCGCCGGTAATCCATTTCTTTGGATTCAGGTTGATGATGGGACGCGAGGTGGCAATCTTCTGGATGGCGCACACGCCCGGCTTGATGACGATCGCGTTGTCGCTCCATTCAACCTTCTCAATCACCGCATGAAACACCTCGGGATCGGTTGAAACCTGTGCATCATACACCACGCCTCTTTCATCGCCTTGGCCTGAAATTACGTCGCCTTGGTAGACGTACATGCCGCCGATCAGGCACATATCTCCTTGTGCATATTGACGAGTGGTAACACCGAACTGCGGCCAAGTCTGAATATCGCAATTCGACGTCATCTCCAACGTCGTATTGGTCACCATACTCTTGTTATGAAGAAGGCTCCCTGCGGGATGATCATAGTCAAGGTCAGCCACCACATAGTTGACCTTCTCTACCGGGTCCCAGCCGATATCCTTAACCAAAAGGGTGTCTCGGGGCTTGCCATCCAGAACCAGATACTCGCCAGGGAAAATACCCCGAATACTGGGGACATAGATGTGGCAATCCTTTCCCTTGGTGATGGCCTTCGTGGTCATCTGCATGTAGCTCGCGCTGCCGCGCACCACGGCATTGAACGAATCGGACATGGAATACACCCCGTAGGGCGGCAGCCCTTTCCCTTTCATGTTGATGATGCGGTTCACCTGTTCTCCCGCCCACCCGGTATCACGGGAATTGCGCTTCCCGACGCTCGGTAGATATGAATCCGCATAACCTTTCCGTAAATCGCGGATGGTTACGGTTGGTCCGCTGTCGCGATTCTTCTGGTACGTATTTTTAATTTCAAGTGGAACTGTGACGTCCGGTGGAATTATCAGAACTCCACCGCCGTTGGTAATGATCCACTGGCACGCGCAGGCCAAGGTTTCCTGCACTTTCGCTTTCGACGTATCTCCAAAATCCGTGAGCACATACTCACCATTCTTTGAGACTTCAGCCGCCGACAACCCGAAACATGCCACTCCGATCACACACGCCATTACTAGATGCTTTTTCATATTTTTTCACAAGGTTCCTTAAAGGCCTAACAGCGCGATTAGCACGGACAAGCTAGAATCGATCGGCGAGCACAGATCCTATATCAAGCGCCTCCCCAGTCACGGACAATATCTCGGACCAGCTTGATGCGTTCCCACGGTGTGTTGATCGCTACGTTGCAGGAACTCCCGAAAATGAAGCGTTCACGCCCGGCGCGTCCGAAATATTCGCGATAGAACGCGCGGACGTCATCATTGCTCTTCATACTTTGTTCGACTGCAGAAAAGCCGCCGTTAAAAATAAATCGATCGTGCGTCTTCTTTGCCTCCTGCGGGGGGAAATCTCCCAGTGGGGCGTGCGACACTCCTTCGAGACCTGTCAGCCCGGTTTCAGCAAAGACCTCCTGAAGCCCGGCCAGCTTTCCACACGCGTGAACCCAGGTGAACTTGCCGCGACTGGCCATCAGTTCGGCGAGCTGTTTGACATAGGGAGCCCAATATTTACGCGCAACCTCCGGCGGGTAAAAGGGAGTGTCCACGTTGTCCATCAGAATCACAGACTCGACGCGGGGATCATCAGCCATGCGGAGAAAACTTGGCCAAAGTTGCTGCCAATGGGTGTCGCAATACGCCTTGGCGGCGTCTGGCTCGTCAATCAGAAAATAGCATGTGCCCACCAATCCGAAGTCCAAATGCAACTGCTTGATCGGAGTGACAGAAAATGGGATGTTCACAATCCCATCGTCACCAAAAGCCTCGTAGGTCCTCGTGAACGCTTCTTCGTCCCACACAATTTCGCGCTGTTCCAGCAAATACATCGCGGCCTTGCCGTCGGCAGCCCAATCCTTGATCAAGTATTCTTCAGCATGGCTGGTGAATTGTTCGTTCTGATATTGATCGACCTGCCGCAGCGAGCCATGCGGCGTGTCGAGCTCCATGACTTGTCTCCTTCCTGTCGATTCCTCGCTGAAGGTAAAACGCGCCTCGATGGAGGTGTTACGACCACGCAAACCGCCATCGATATTCCTGGACAAGAGATCGCAATCAAGCACCTTCATCGCTTCGATATAAGTCTTGCCCTGCAATTCCAACGGAAGCGTGGCCCGATCCTTATGGCAGTTGAACCATTGGATGAAGTTGAGTGTGCAAGGAACCCACTGTCCCGATTCACCACGCAAGACAGCGCGAAGATTTTCTTTTTTTGTCATTGGCGGGATGGAAATGCGATTTTTATCGGGATGATCTGGTGCGTGTACTCCACGACATAAATTTGCCCCCTCTGCTCTGCCATGGTTCGCGTTCCGTCCATAAAAAATGTCGTTGGGCCAACAAAGGCAATGCACCCTCGTGTACCTGGGCAACCGTGCAATTCATAGTATAAGCCGTCATCTGAACGCTGGATTTCGCTGGTCGAATAGCGCAGCTTCACACCGTCCAGCGCAAGATTAATGGGCAGACATCTTGCTTCTGTCTCCCCAAGCTCCAACGTCATGACGAGATCACCATTGGAAAGGGACACCTTGCCGGCGGAGGTGTTTCCTGTAATATTTGCCACGGTAAGCAGGCCCTTCTCTGCAGTTCCCAGCAAGCAGGCATAGTAGAAATTGCCGCTTGATTCGATCGTGGCGGAAATGGCCAGTTTTTCTAATAAAACTGATTTCCAGAACTTCAACGTGCTCCCAGTCGTAAATCGAGCGTCGATGCCTGAAACGATGACATTCCCAACTTTTGCCACCACCGGCTTGCCATCTGCAGACGCAAGGATTTCGCTGCCCTCTGGATAACGATGCACAAACAACCATCCGGTTTCGGTGATCGCTTTGCTATTCCCAATGTCGATGGCTTTTGCTCCATAGACTAAACATTCACTGCCCGCGGGGCGAATTTGTTCGATCAAGCCAATGCCGAGACGCTCCGAGATCCGGTGGTCAGCTTTCCCCGACGTTGTGAAAGTCGGGATCGTAGGAAAGAACAGGCACCTTCCTCCTTTCTCGATGTGTTCCAACAGATAGGTAATGCTCTGCTCCTCCAAGGTGCCTGTGCAGGGCACGATCAGGCATCCTTTCCCAGGAATCTTTACGGGGTTTGTTAACTCGAGTAGGTCGAATTGCAGGTTCAATCGGCTCAACAATGCGAAGGACTCTTTCAGTTTCAACCACAAGCCAGCTTCGGCCGAAATCGTCTGCTTGGAGACATTTTCATAGCCGTCCAGCCAATCATGACCCGCCGACAATGAGCCCCGGTTGAGCCCTGGTTCGGTGTCAAATGATTCTCCTCCCGGTCCGGACACCTCATTCACGCTCCCCTCAAGACAGGGATGCGCTCCCAAAAAATCAACGATTCTCATAGCTGGGGAATAGGCAATTGTCAAATCCGGAACGGATTCCAAGTCTTTGATGGAATCTCCCCAGGTATCCAGAAGACGGTTAAAGCTTTCCAAAAGTGCATTCGTATTTGACGGACAGGCGTTGATATCAAGGCACGTGTTCTCGAAGTACTCCGGGCCGTTGATCGAGTCCTCCAAGTCGGCAATCCCTTCCGAATAAGTGAAAATCGAAAAGCCTCTCAAACCATGCGCCAAATTACTTCTCAACAAAGGGCTCCAGTTGATGGCTGAGGCGCTGCAACGTGGAGCGTACCAGTTGCAATTGATCTCGACCGCCATCGGAGGACCGCCCCAGGGGCTTGACTTCACGAGTTCAATACCTAAAAGAGAACTGACAAGACCACTGAGATCGAAGATTCGATCGGAATACGCGTGGCTTACGCTCACCCCTTCTATTTCCTGGCGTTTCTGGGCATTTCCAAAACCAGCATGGTCGCCATGGCCATAGAATCCGGCTACCGGTTCATTGAAAATGAACGGTGTATTCATGCCGCGATTTTTTGCCAGCTTTGCCAAGTACGTGCCCCAGTCGGCAAAAAAGCAACGTTTAAATTCCAGCCAGTCGTAACTGATGAGCTTTTCCTGAGACGAATTAGGGAAGCTGCGGGGGGGCTCAACTTTTCTGAAGTCTGAAAAGTTGTGCCCGATGGCTCGGTTGTACGATTCAATATCGTGATACTTTGCTTCGAGCCAGTCGGGCCAGAAATGCCCTATAACATTTGGGTCATACAAGGAATTCAAAAGGCCAAAGCTCCACGCGGCCGAAAGCTCGTTGTCAGGTTGGAAAAGAATAATTGGCCCTCCCTTGTCTGCTTGGTTCTTTGCAAATAAAGGAACGACGGCGTCATACCATTTCTTGACATATTCTCTGTAAAGGGGTTCGCCCTCTGCGGGGATAGGACGCCCGGTAGCGATGGCACCATCGGCCCTGTGGCTCATCGTTTCCGGGTGTTTCCTAAAAAGCCACTCTGGAATTCCACCGGTTCGGAACTCGCAGTTCATAAACGGGCCAGGATGGACGATCAATTTTAAATCATTTTCAGCAACAAGCCTTATGAATGCCGAAAGATCCCGCTCAGACTTACTTTTTCCCACGAAGTCAAACTCCCCTTCGTTGGGCTCATGAAAATGCCAAGGCATGCATGCCGTAACAGTATTAAACCCGGACAACCTAGCCTGTCTCAGATGGCGCTCCCACAATTGACGAGAAAGCCGGAAGTATTGGATTTCCGCACCTCTGACAAAAAACGGTTCTCCATCGACGACCAAATGTCGTCCGACAATGTGTGATCCTCTACTTTGTTGCATAATATTATCTTTTAGACAAACGATTAAATCTGATGATTCGAGTTAGTTGCGAAATACTGTGCCTGCATTGGCAGGGTGTGGACGCTGGTAGAACTTTGCTTTGCTGGTCTGGACGGCATCAAAATCAGTAATGTTCAGCATTTTTGTCCGTTCCAATTGATACCAGGGCAGTCACCAATGGCCTGCGTCACCATCTTTCCCTCAATTTTTACAGCACACCAATTCCCGCCCTGCATGGTGAGTTCCCCGTGAGGAAGTCGGGCTAGCAGTCTGAGTGAATGCTGTTTAATAGGCGGACGAAATGCCGAACTCGCATATCGATCAGGCGGCATGGCAAATCCGGAGATGTGGCCCTTTGTTATCGCAAGAAGAACCTTCTTGCTTGGATCGGTGCGGTGATGGAAAAATCGATGATATGTATTTTCTGCAATAACATTTTCCGAAGGCGCGGTCAGCGATCTGATCAGCTCGATCAAATCCTCGCGAGGGTCGGGTTGGGGCATATAATACAAGGGACGATCTGATGCCTTCACCCAAGATAGAAACCCCTCTTGATCAAAAGTCTTCTGTGCGGTTGTCACCTTCACCGGATATGTTCCGTCAAACCAATTGGGCTCCCAATCATTAATCCCGGGAAGTGGAGCATTATCAGCGAGCGCCACGGCATATTCGGACAACGTGAAAGGTGTGAAACCAACCTCCTTGGCAAACTCGCCGGCAATGTTTGAAGAACTGTTGACAGTCAATTCCGGGGGTGGTCCGATTACGATCACCGGCACATTCGCCCTGATAATCTCCATGATCCGTTGGTAATATTTCTCTGGAAGTACATGTATGTATGGCAGCAGCAAGACCCGATATTTCAAGCCATCAATGGAAAACTCCCCTTTGGTTACTTCTGCGCGCAGCAGACTCTCACCGCTCATAATTGATGAGTACTGTGCTGCATCAGTCAGGTGAATTGCTGTGTTGGAGATGAACGTATAAAACATACGTGTTAACCATTTCGGGGTCGCAGCGAGAGTTTCCCACGAATAGAGCAGCGCAACCTCGGTATGAGGAATAAACTCGTCGCTGAGCAGCGCATCAAAACGGTCCAGATTATCGACGTCCTCCATCATCGCTGAGCGAGAGGGTTCCTGTGTGAAATTAACGAGATGTTCAGAGAAGTTCGACATAACATGGCTGAACCAGTTCACATGAAAGAGCATCTTCAAACGATTTGCGTGCCTCATATTCCCAACGACGGGATAACTCATTGCCCAATCATTGTAATAGGCATCGCGCAGGCCTAGTTCTTTTTTTAGGCCTTCGGCGAGCATAAAGTTTTCGATGGCATACTTGCTTTCGACCTCTGTCCCGCCGTCGGTAAATGCGCCAGTTAATACCTTGCCCAGTTTGAAGTAATCGATCACTCCTGTCGCCAGATCGCAGGGGAATCCACTCCATGTCTGGTGCGATCCGAAAAGGAGATCATTTTTAAAAACCGATTTTGCGTATTCATTGTGGCGTGACTGGGCGACATAATTCATCTCTACCAGACTCCGGTAGTAATCGCACCTCACCTGAACGGCCCTGGCATCACCCTCAAGGTGATCTAAATAAATAAGATTAGGGCGCAGATCGTACCCATTGAGTGCTTCAAAATATGACAGGAATGCCCGCCCTGCTTTAAAATATGCCATATTTCCCATGCCTTTACCTGGCTCGTCCCAACAAAACCCATCTAGAGCAATGTCGGAATAGGAATCCAGTAACTTTTCCTGGGCGTTCAAATATTCAGGGTGAGCGACGTCAACCAGGCCAGTCGTTTGTACCGCGACATAAAAGGATGCGATGCCGGAGAAATCTCTATCCATCGTGCCTTTAATAACCAGGCCAGGCTTGGGGTTCATGACTTGCATGTGCCTGGCGTGGACGTTCGCAGGCGAAATATTCTCGTAGCCATTCTCGCTTCTAATGAAAACAGCTGTGATTTCTTCGAAGTTTGTCTGGCGCTCATGCTTTGGAAAGCTTACGCGAAACTCAAAGTTACCCTCGTGAACCACGGTGTCCACCGGGCAAATAATCCACAGTGCAGCTTCCGGGAATGATTCCACAAAGGTTTCGCCCCACCACCGATGATCGGTGTCCAAAAGCATTTTGATGTTGTGATCATGCCCGTACTTTACAATTTCTTTGACGGCGTCGTGAACTTCGAGATCAAGCACAGTGCTTCGTTGGTGGCGCACAAACATGATCGCCGACGCATATTTCCAGCGCACCATCTCTTCAATGTAGGGCAAGGCCAGATGCGGGTTTTTAACCTCATGCGGGGAAATAAATATTCCACCGATTTGCTTGCCGGCCTGAAGAGGTATTGCTGGTTGAGTGGTCATAGATATCATATATTTGATAAAACTAGGCGAAGTCAGGGTGCGCCTGAACTGAAGAGATGGTAACAGATGAGATAAGTGGGGGTCAAGAGGATTTATTGCATTATTTCTTCAATTTCCTTGGCACGCCAGCGTGCTCCTATGATTAGGGAAAATGCCCGCCGTTCTCACGTTCGGGACCATCCAATCCGGCTCAGTTTTCCTGCTCAATTGTGCCGTTTGGTTGACATCGTTGCCCTGTAGACCGTTTTCTGACAGCATGTTCTGCCTTGCAGCACCCGGCCCAGTGCAACAGTTTCGCCATTCACAAAATAAATTGCAGAAAGTATTTGCCATTGTCTATATCATGTGTTCTGGTTGCATGTCTTCAGACGCGACAATTCTCTGGTTTTAATTTAACGGTTGGTTGTTACGCTTTCTGCTGAATTGTTACATTTTATGTTAAATATTATCGTTGGCAAAAAAGTAGTGGCGCAAACGCCGCGTCGGTTTGGGGTGAATGTCGAGGTGCAGGATCATTACGACCGCTGCAACCTCTGGGACTGGCTTGTAGATTCCGGGTCCACCGTCCTGCGTGAGTGCCATCCATGGGCGTACTTCCGCTGCACTCCAATGGACCCTCAAATGGTGGCGGGCATTAAGAACAAGGCCGACTTCGATCAATGGCGCAAGGAATTGGCGCGTCATCCGGAAACTCTGTCCTGGGATAGATATATGTTCAACGAGTCACTGAAATGGCTTGGCGTGCCCGATGGGATTATCGGGAAGGTGAAGGCTGGGCAAATGGAGCCGATCATCTCCATGGACTACTATCCCCGCATGTTCCCGCACGCCCTGATCCGTTACATGGACAGTGACGACCTCGCTCCGCTCGCAGATAGTTATGGAGAGATGATGGATCCTTCCCCCCTTGTTCCTGGGGTCTGGGAACGAATGCCGGCGGATGACGAAATCAACTGGCAAGCCGCCGCCGCCGCCTACGAATACTACTTTGCCTGCATGCACCACTTTACAGGGATGCACCAGGTTCGATATTTTAACCTGCACAATGAGCCGGAGTTCTACTACCGGTATTTCTATTTTCCACCGGAACTGATGCCTGATCCTCCGAAGTTTTATCAGAAATACGGGGCCTACAACACACCCTCCTACTTGGTGCCGATGGTCATGCAGATGGCGGTGTTGTCGAGGATTGCAAGGTGGGCTTGTGACGACGTCAAGGCGGGGTTGAAAACCCCTGAACAAGCCAGTAACCTCACTTTGTCGAGCCCCGCCTGGGGCGGATCCAGTGTGTATTACTGGAGCCTTGCGCGCCCGTATGTGGACATCTCCGATTACCATGCCTATACCACTGATTGCCAGGCTTTCGAGAGCCGTCACGTTGGGGAAACCCTGATGGTCGGGCAGACTTCTGGCAAGAAGATCTCTTGTACGGAATATGGACGCAAAGGTGGGCCGGTGCGTGTGAGCGATCTATTGTTCGATATCGCACCGGCGCTGGAGGCCGCGGGCCTGTTGATGACGGCCCTAGAATTTACCAAACCCGGAGATCCACCATGCGAGTTTGTGACCTTCTACCATTTCCAGTTTCCTGCTACTCACCGAAATTATAAGAATTTGGTGTATGGCGACATGAATACCCTGGACTGGACAGGGCAGGATAAGCCGCTGAATGGCAGGGGCGACAAACGTTACCCTACCTTTGAGGAACTCCAGTTGCGATATCCAACGTCCGCCTACCACATGTTTCGTATGCTGGCCCGTTGTGCGCCTGCGCACGATGCCGTGGTGGAGTCGCATCCAGTTTTGGAGAAGGGTTCGCTTGATACCCGCTATCCCAATGTCAAGGTGCAGGTGATTGACGCTGGGCGTGACCTCGTGGTCAACCTCCTGAATCCCACCCAGCAGAAGGTGCCGGATATGGAGCTCGATCTTAGCGTATTTGCCGATCGGATCCGTTTTGCAGTGGTGCGTGAGGCTTCAATTACCAAATTCGACGAGGTCGTCACCCAAATGACCGTGGTTGGAGGGCGATTGAGGGTAGCACTATCTGCGCAATCGCTGACGCAGGTCATCCTCACACCGCTGGCCCTTGACCAGATGACGGGGCTGCGCCTGGAAGAGAAGACCCTGACGCCAGGCAACTCGAAAGACGGTTTGGCGCAATTCCAGACGACGCGCTTTGAAGCTTGGGGTAGCATTGAAGGTCATGAGGTCGATGTATCTCAGCTGAATATTGTTTGGAGCAGCAGCGATGTCGAAGTCTTGCCGGTCTATCAAGGGGGGCTGGCTGTTTGCCTGAAGCCATGGCCAGGAGTCGTCACGGTCCACGCGATGACCTTCGATAAGTCCATGGCAAGCGATGTGGTTGTAACGGTGGTCTAATAAAGAAAAGGTAATGAGCTGGGCTGTTGAAGCTTCCAGGAAGCTGCGCCAATTGCCGCCGGACGAGGAAATGAAGCGATTCCTCGAGGATTTGATTCCGCCCTTCGCGCTTCCAGTTAGTGCGCAGGAATGGCGGCGGCAGATGCCGCGCCTGCGCCGCGAGGTTTTGGAGAAAGTGGTCCTGCGGGGGTTCACGCAGGAAGTTGTCGGAGCCAAGCCGCACGTCGAGGAGGGGGACATCCTCCAGACGGATACGTCTTACAAAATCCGCAAACTGCGATACGAAATCGTTCCCGGTTACTGGATCCCGGCATTGCTCTATGAACCGCTTGGGCACGAGGGCAAACTGCCTGTGGCCCTTGCGCTCAGGGGGCATTGGATAGGGGGCAAAGCAGATCTTGTCCATCAGCGTCTTTGTGCCAATCTCGCCCGACGCGGCGTCATGACACTGAACGTCGAGTTCATCGGGATGGGGGAACTGGGTGGCGATCGCACTCACGCCAATATTGCGCACTTGAATTTAACAGGAATGACCGGCGTGGGCTTATTCTATCAGGCCTGTAAAAAAGGACTCGACGTGATTTTGGCACAGCGTCGTGCAGACCGCAAAAGAGTGCTTGCTACGGGAGTCTCCGGCGGAGGCTGGCAGACCCTCATGATCTCCGCCCTGGACACGCGGGTTACGGTTAGCGTACCCGTCGCCGGTTACACCTCGGTGCGTGGTAGGATTCGGGTGCCCGCAGATATTGGCGATTTGGAGCAGGTGCCGCCGGATCTGGCGGCGGTGGCCGATTACCAGACTCTCACGGCCCTGCTGGCACCCCGACCCGCGTTGCTGATCCTGAATGAGAAGGATGAGTATTATCCCACACCGCGAGTCAGACCGGTCATCTATGATGCCGTGAAACCGGTTTATCAGATGCTTGGTGCGGAAGAGAATTTCCGCACCTACAGCAATCTTGATCCGGGCACGCACAACTATGATGCGGATAACCGCTCGCAATTATATCAGTTTCTGAACAAGCACTTCGGATTGAATGGTTCGGTCACGGATTGTCATCGGGAGGATGAATTGTTGCCGGAGTCGCTGCTCAATGTCGGGCTACCGGAAGCTCAGGAAACGTTGCTGTCACTTGCGTTGAAACGGGCGCGAAAGTTGAATGCCAATCGCAGCGTGTTGGGCAGAACCAAAGACGAAATGCGTCAACAACTTAGAAAGGTGATCAGTCTGCCCGATTACGTAGTCAGGGACCTAGTCATCAATAAAACCGGTAGCCTGAGTCAGCATTTACTGCAGGTTGGACCGCTAACAATCCCGGCGATGTTTTACAAGCCCCGCGCTGCAGCAACAGCGGAACTATGGATTGCAGATGGAGGCCGTGCCGCCTTCAGTTCACGCCGGCCCGATTCAGCGAGTCACGTCTGTGCGGCGGATATTTCCGGGACAGGCGAGAACGCTGCGAAGTGGGAACTGCAGATGCTGCTCGAGTGTGCGGGACAGCGGATGCTTGGGGTGCAGACGGCCCAGATCCTGGCGTTGTCGCGCTGGGTGCGGCAAGCGACCGGGGTTTCCCGATTGAACCTGGTTTCCGTCGGATTGCGGACCTATATCGCCTCGCTTGTGGCCGCTGCCCTTGAACCGCAGATCTATAATAAACTCACGACTTCAAGTCCAGTCGCCTCGCTCGCCGAGCTGATTGAGATCCCATGCCGATATAACGATGATTTGCCGTTGTTTTGTGTGGGGTTGCTGGAAGTTGCCGATATCCGTGAACTGAAAGCGCTCCTGCCGCATGTGGCATTGGTGCAACCCGATCGAAATGTTTTGGTAGAGGCCGAAACAATAGCTTTAAACGATTAATCACAAGTGTCTTGCTGTGACTGCAGTAAAATCAGTTATTTATAATCTGATCTTGATATGAATTTTCTCCAAGACGATCCTTTAGTTAATCCGACTGAAGTGCAACAACCCGTTACCGAGACACATATCGCAGATCGACGCAGTTATCTCGCCGAGATCAGCGCCCTTTGCCGTTTGGATTGGCCAAATAATCGCACTGTAAATATTGTTTGCCACGGTCACAGCGTGCCATCGGGATATTTCATGACACCGGCAGTTCACATCTTCGAGTCTTACCCTCATCTCATGCATGCTGCGCTGGCTGTCCGATTTCAACACGCCGTCATCAATGTCATCGTCACTGCGATCGGAGGAGAGCACTCGGAAGCCGGATCGAAGCGATTTGTCGATGTGTTGAACCATCGGCCTGACGTCGTGACCATTGATTACGGCCTCAACGACCGACGAATCGGATTAAATCGAGCACGAAAGGCTTGGATTTCGATGATCACGCAATCGCAAGCCAAAGGGATAAAAGTGCTGCTCCTCACTCCTACTCCCGATCTTACTGCCAAACTGGATTCCCCAACCGACCCTCTCATCCAGCATGCCGAGCAAATTCGCAAACTTGCAAAAGAATATCAAGTCGGGTTGATAAACAGTCTCGGCGCGTTTCAGCAATTCGTTAAAGCAGGCGGTCAAATGTTATCGCTGATGTCAGTGCCAAATCACCCCAATCAAAAAGGGCATCAGTTAGTGACAAAGGCGCTGCTAGAGTGGTTTCCTTAGTTTCAGCTTAGGAAATAATGGTAGTGGCTGAGAAATAGATTGCGCCGATCGGGTTTTCCCATTCAACCGTTGTGCCATTGTGACCCAAGGCACCACCGGACGGGACGAGAAGCTCTCCTATTGTCAATCCATCAGGCAACCGGATGTGAAGAATTAAGCTCGAAACAGGGTTTGCGGGCAATTCAATCGATCCATTGATTATTCTCGTCGCTTTGTCGTAACGCAACTCCCAGGAAATATTGCCGAAATGCGTTGGCATCTTCTCAACGCCAACGGCACAACCGCTTCCAAGCCATTGCCGCGCCAACCCACGACCCAAGTGAAGCGTTTTGCCGTCTTCCATAACCATCGCGTCCCGGATGAAACGAACAACCGCCAACGGCGTCCAGAGGTGCTGAGGATCACCAGTGAACTTTTGCGTCCCGGGTTCGGAGCCGCGTTCCTCACACCAGGTAAATAGCGGTGTACCGTGATTCAGAACAGGGTAAAGATAGTCCGCTGCATCATCACCGGCATTTCGCAAAAGCAAGGTCTCGGCAAGATTGTCCAATGCCATCGCCACCCACATACCATCGGGCATCCATCCGGTATTCATCGGGATGCCTCCGGGACTCATCAGCGATTCAAATTTTTGAATGGTGCCAGTAATCAGCTCATGCTCCGGTGGGAGCAGACGACAGGGAAATGCCGCATTAAGTACTCCCCAACGGCTACCGCAGGTTTTTCCGGGGACGCCCGGAATCCAGCGATACGCATCCTCCTGGATTGCTCCGCGTTCCATGGCCTGGACTAGATCCGTGTGCGCCGTTTTGTAAATCTGACGCAATTCATCAAGATCCTCAGTCCGTCCGAGAATCTCCGCCGCTTCCACGGCAAGCTGATCGGCGAACACCGACCAGATATTATGCGGGATATAATGACCAAAAATGTCGATATTGTTGGGGCCGCAATCATTCTTTAGTCCGCAATCGCCGACTCCGCGCGGCATGAGGCCGTAGTGCAGGGGACGCGAACCGTCCACCAAGATGCGGGTCCGCGAGCGCTGCTGTTCCTGCCAGCGGGCGCTTGCCGCCATGCGGGAATAGACTCGACCCAGGTATTGGCGATCGCCTGTCAGACGATAGTGCTCCATGGCCGCCCACGATTTGAATCCCGCGGCGCTCCAAAAGGAAATACACCAACCCTGTGGATCTGCCCATTCTCCATCTGCTCCTTGCATTTCAAGTTGAAGCCGGAGACTCTCCTGCGCCTCATTATGAAAGCCGAATTGATCAAGCGCAATGGCCGCGACAGAAGGTTCAGCGGAATTGGTGGAGCGGTAGAGTTCGGTGCCGCATAAAAAGGCAGTATAACCGCCGGCCACCGGTTCTCGCATGATAAACAAATCTGCCAGGCAGGCCTTTAAGGCATTTGCTACGGCACTATCGGGAATGGTAATGCGGCTGGTCCGACTCAACAGCTCACGCCACTCAGCTTTGGCGGATTCCAGTTCTTGATTCCAGTCGTGGGTACGCAGCTTAGGCAAATCCGCTTCGTAAGCGCTGTGGGGGAGGATCAACCATCCCGTTTTCTTTTCACCCGGTTCAAGGTCAAACACAAAATGCAGCGTACAAACCATATTGTGGTAGTGCTGCTTTTCTTTGTCCGGCCACCAGGTATCCGCACCAACGCCCGCCGCTACCACCCGGTCCGCCCGCTCATACATAAAGGCAAGTTGATTGTCAGGTGCCCATCTGTCTGGATCAACCCACGCCATGTTGTAACCGCTGCCTTTGTTGCCACCACCTTTGCAGGCCAAGGTGAACCGATGCGGTAAATTGTCGGTGTTGGAAACATCCACGCGCACGATGGCTGCCGTATGCCCACCGGCAACCTCCAAACGCATCGCGCCACGCGGGTCGTCATAACGATTATCCAGTACGGGCAACCATCCCTCCGATCGCGCCCAGGAACTCGCTGAAAATGGCTTTCCGTCAATCTGCGGCGTCAACTTGATCGCCCAGGTGATGCCCGTATCTTTCGGTACCCGACAAGTGGCCAGCGGCAGCTGCGTTAAATCATGATACGTCCAAGACAGGCGCAGGTTGTCCTGCTCCAGATCCAACATCGTTCGCTTACTGTTACTTGGGCGTCCCACCGTCATTCGGTGCGGAGGGGCAATGGCATATCTGAAATCGACATGTTTCGGCTCAGCTGATGTAAAGGACGCAGTTGTGATTAAGTTCATTTTGGATGGGGAATTCAATATGTAAACGCTTATACTGTTGTTCCCAAAAAGCGTCAAGGGTTTTTCCCGGTTTCATATTTCATTCATGGGCATTTGGCTGGAAACCAAAGGAAGCTGATAAAACTCCGATCATCCTAAATCCGGCAGATGCATTGGCCACAAAAAAACACAAAGAGACACAAAAACAGCACGTTACATCCGCTTCATATCGCGATTTCCATTCACCCAGCGGGTGAGTGCTTGCGGCATGGAATAATGTGATCATATCTTTCGCATTTTGTGCATTTTAGTGCCTTTTTGTGGCTATTTGAACTGCGTTTTCTAGGATCATTCGACCCACGGAGAAAGGAAATCATAATAAGGTGAAAAACGCCTTGCGTCTCCAGCACTGTTATGGTGCCGGGACCCCAGCGCGTCCCTCTACTCCACACTGGAAGCAACCGCTTCGCTTTGGGAAAACGACGCGCTGGCCGGGCGGGCGCACTTTTATGCCGACAGCGCTTCGAGCGAGGGCAAATCCCTCAACCTGCTCGACGAGCGGGGCTGGGGCTGGTCGGTGAGCTACAACAAATGGACCGACCTCCAAACTCGACACGTTCGCCCAGGCCATGGGCGATGAAGCGAGGCATGCGAAGGCGGTGAGCCGCAACGGGGCGGCCATCATCGAGCGGCATGGTTGACTGCGCTACCTGCCCGGCGAAGACTGCCTGCGGGGGCGCAGATCTTCGTTGTCGTGCGTCACGAGGCCAAGGACGGCAAGGACCTGATCTGGAAACATGCCTACGTCATGAAACAATGTCTATTCCCCTCCATGTGACCCGTCTGCTCCTCTGGGAATTTCGTCAATTCGCGCGCTTCCAATCCTTTCGCTACAGAAACGATCCGACCTCAGGATATCCGATCAAACAAGCGGGGCAAATGATTGAAAAGCTGTCTGATCACCTGGAACTCGGGCTCGCCAAGCTGGTGGACTGCGATCTTATCGGCGTACCTTGTATGCGGTGAACGGATTTCCAAATCCCGGACTTCTGGCTGCGGACATCGGAGTTTTGACATCCTTCACATCGTCACCGCGATCGAACTCGATGCAAAAGCCTTCGTTTCGTTTTACTTGAACCAAACCCGTCTTGCCGCCGCAGAGGGGTTGGCTACGCAGCCGGAAGCCGTCTGGCCCAATCGCGATCTGAAGAAAAATAAAAGCAGGCAGGGGCTCAGTGACATCCGAATTCTTCCGATATTCTGAGTTGAGATCTACCTCGGCGGGAAATATTTATCGATGACGGGCTGGATGGCATCGGCCCAGATCTCGTAGCCCTTGGCATTCGGATGCAAGAAATCGGGCATGACTTCCGGTGGGAGCGTTCCGTCGGCAGCCAAAAACTTGTCACTGAAATCGATGTAGATCAAATTCTTTCCATCATCGAGTTTGGAGATGACGCGGTTGATCTCCTTGATCTTGGCGCGGGCGGGGTCGGTCGCCTCGTGGCCGCGCGGGAAAATGGCCTGCAACAAAATGACCGCCTCGGGGCATCGCTTCCTGTATTCAGTAACGACGGCTTGGACTCCTTCAGCGATTTGTTCAGGTGTATTGCTGCTGAGGTTGTTTGTTCCGATCATGATGGCGATCAGCTTGGGATGCATTCCGTCAACCTGCCCTTGGGCGAGCCGCCAGAGGACGTGTTGGGTCAGATCGCCGGAAATGCCGAAGTCAAAAGCGTTGAGCTTTCCGTAGCGTGCAGCCCAGATTGCTTTTCCTCCGCCCCGCCATCCGTCCGTGATTGAGTCTCCGTCAAAAATCACCTGAACGGAGGAGGCGATTGAATGAGCCCGCTCATTAGTTGCTTTGACACGGGCCACCCAATCGAGCCTTGGCAGGGGACAGGTCGCGGTATTCTGCCCTGCGGGAGCCGCAGGCAGCTCAGCAGGCATCGGCCAGACTGGCGAATTCTCGGCGGCGACCGCGTGCGGAGGCAGCAGCAATGTCACAGCGAGGCCTAATGCGATGAAGTTGCGGGGAAATGGGTTGTGGCTCATCGCTTCAGAGAACAAATTACGGACTGCTTTTTTCATTGGAACGGGCGGAGGGGTGGCAAATTGCATGAGAAGGATCTATAGAAACAGCGCAAAAAAACTACAAGGGAAATCCGGGATTCACACTTAATTGTTCAAAAATCAAAAAATAACATGTGGATCAGGGGCAATGCCGAGTAACGCAAAGCAAACTGAATCATAAGGAGATAGATGATGCGACTGAACATATGACCAGTAATTATGACCTCTTGGCGATGGAAACCACCGTCAAGACTTCGCCTCATCCTGCGATCAATCCACTCACTTTTCCATTCTTTCGTGAATTGGCCCTGAGGAATTGCAGGACATCGTCAAAAAAATATTGACAGCACCTGTATCATGTGTTCCATATGTGCAAGCACGTAGCATGTATCTAAAATGAAGCAACGCTTATTCCGACTGCTTTTCCTGTTTACTCTGGCCCTATTCAGTGCACTTTCTGCAATGGCCCAGAATGGGACCTGGACGAATTCAACATCCGGCGGGATGTGGAGCGACACGGCCAACTGGATTGGTGGAACCATTGCCGAGGGATCTGGATTTAATGCCGTATACGGCACGCTTGCGCTCACTGCCAACAACACGGTGCACCTTGATTCTGCTGTTACGATCACCAACATAGAGTTTGGCAATACCACCCCTGGAACTTCGGCTAGCTGGATTCTCGATAATGCTGGAAACTCGACAAACACTCTCAGTCTTGTCGGGTCCACTCCGACGATCTCGGTCGGGGACCTCGGCTCAGGAAAGGTGGTCATCAGCGCCGCCATCGCCGGAGCTTCTGGCCTGACAAAAACGGGCGTTGGCACACTGGAGCTAAGCGGCGCAGACACATTATCATCTGATATTAATATAAACGGAGGACTTCTGGTGGTGAGTGGTTCGATAAACAGCTTGGCTGGCGGTTTCTCTGTGAGTCAAAATGGCGGCAGCGGTTTTACGCTTAACGGGGGATCGGTAATGACCTCGACCACGGGAAACTACAATACGGCCTCCGGCGTCAACTTTAATGGCAGCATGACAATTTCCAGCGGCAACTTCACCAAAACCTCTTCAGCTGGACAGTCCGCGATCGGCGGATTTTCAGGAAGCGGCAACACAATATGGAATCAAAGCGGCGGAAACGTGACCCTTCATGGCGATGGTCCATTGGTGACAAACTCTGATGCGGCACTCAACTTCACCGGTGGCACAATGATTCTTGACATGGGATGGCAGTTGTCGTCGACTGGGAACACCACACTCATGGTGAGTTCGAATGGTGTAGGCGCCGGGGCTTTTGTTAAGGTCCAAGGACCACTTGAGCTTACGACTACCAGCGGCACTTCAGTCGTGAACCTTGAATCGGTCAATGGGGTTTACGGCATGCTCAAGGTTGGCTCGATTACCGATAATAACTTAGGCGCCAGTCACGTTGTAAATCTCAACGGAGGCCAACTTATTGCAAATGCCAGCAATACCCATTTCATAGACGCGTCGTCTCGCCTTACTCTCAACGTCAGGAATCTTGGGGCTTTTATTGACGCAAACAATTACGACATAACAATCTGCCAAGCGCTAGTTCACTCCTCCATCGGGGGCGACAACGCAATAGATGGAGGCCTCACCGTGGATCACATCGGGTGGATTTCTGATAATAATCCGAGTGGCGACAATGGCACGGTGACACTCGCTGGCAATAATACTTTCAACGGAAAGCTGTCGGTGCTGGTGGGAACATTGCGCGTGACAGGCTCAATGGACAATCTGACTGGACAACTTCTTGTGAGTCAGGCTCATAATTCTGGATTAATCCTTGATGGCGGATCAATTACCACGTCTGCCAGTGGCAATTACAATCAGACTAACGGTTTCAGTTTAAACGGGAATATTACCATCAATAGCGGCAGCCTTACAAAATCGTCGACGACGGGACAGGCTGCAATTGGTGGTGCTGGCGCTACGCTCTGGAACCAGAGCGGAGGGACTGTCATCATACATGAAGACTCTTATCTTGTAACACAAGGGTCCACATTTAACATTAGTGGCGGATCCCTGAACATTGACTACGGCTGGGATATGGCAACAGTTGGCAACTCTACTCTTACATTGAGCGGTACTGGTGCTGTCACTGTTGGCGGCGCGCTGACTCTCACTCCTACTTGGAATGCCCCTAGGTCTGTGGTGAATCTGGATGGTGGCACGCTCACCGTCAACTCAATTGCCCTTGCGAATGGCACCGGCAATGCATTAAATCTTAACGGCGGCATCCTTACCGCTGGAGCCACTAGCACGTCGTTTCTCACTTCCCATGCGAATTTGACGGCCAACGTGCGCAATGGCGGAGCGAAGATCGACACGGCCGGCTTCAACATCAGCATCGCGCAGGCATTGGTCCATTCAACAATAGGCGGAGACAACGCCATTGATGGCGGCCTCACCAAGATCGGTGCAGGATCTCTGACTGTCTCGGGAGCGAATACATATACTGGCACGACAACAATCAGCGCTGGCACTCTGCAGTTCGCAACAATGGCTTCGCTCTACAACGGTGGAACCGGAAGCTGGACGGCAGCCAACATCAACGTGAAAAACGGCGCCACGCTCACACTGAACGTCGATTCGGCAGGAACCGCCGGATTCAACAGCGCCAACTTAAATATCCTGCTCACCAACATCTCGGTGGCCGGCAGCGCCAGCGCCGGCTTGCAGGCCGGCGCAAGGCTTGCCTTCGACACCAGCACCGCCACCGGAGGGAATTTCACACAAGGCAATATCATCGCCGACTCGACGGGAGCAAATGGCGGAGCGATCGGCGTGACGAAGCTTGGCTCAGGGACCCTCGTCTTGGATAAGGCCAACACGTATACCGGTTCGACTGAGGTTTGGGCGGGCACGCTCCTCATCTCTGGCTCGATGGCGTCGACCAGTCCAATAACCCTCATCAGCGGAGCGACCCTTAAAAATGCCAGTGGAGCAGCAATCGCCTCCAGCTTGACTTTGAATGAAGGCTCCAGCTTGGTGACATCCGCCGCCGGCAGCGAGTTCAGCGGGGCAGTGAGCTTTTCAGGAAACCTTTCAGACGGCTGGACAGCCATCACGCTGACCAACACAGCAGGCACAGGGCTCCTCAAAGGAGGGGCATTCACCCTTACGCTCACGGGAATAACTGAGGGAACCTACAATCTCACCAGCGGTGTAGGGTTCAGCGGGACATTCGCCTCGATGAATGTCAACGGAAATGCACTGTCATCATCGGATGGCGGAGCGAACTGGACCGGTAATAACTTCGGCGGGTTTAACTACGCCTACACGAACGACACGAACCAGCTTATTATCGCAGCTACTCCCGAGCCCACGACTTGGACGCTCCTCGTTTTCAGCCTCACCGCGATTGCAGCAATCCGGCGCCGCCGGATCCATCGACAAGAGCTTGTTGCCGGCTACAAACGGCTCTAGTCTCCCACGTTATGTTCCCGACGCAAATGTTATGGCGCTAATTCACGACAATCTCGCGTTTCACAATTGCGAGGAGCTTGAGTCCGTACCGGGGCTTGCCGGATTGCGTTTGCAGCAATTCCCTGCCGCAATCCGCGATTCGCTCGGCTTCAAATAGACCTCCCGTGGACGCCTTTTTCTCATCGTGCTACCGGGTGTGAGGTGCGATTTGTCGCCAATGGCAAATTTGTGAGACTGTCGCTCTCCGCAATCGAACGCGATGCCGAGGTGATTGTTTATCGAGGCGACCGGGCGCATTCCCAGCATGTCTTGCCCTCGGGCGCCGTGACGAGCTTATTTCTCGAAGATCCGGCTTCATTCACGCAGGTCGGGCCGGAGGCGCTCAGCCGCAACTGGTTCGCTCCGTACGTCTGGCGGATCACGTTCAATCAGGATGCCATCATCCTCTACCACCATCTGGAGGGGTTTGGTCATGAGGTGCGACCCCTATCGGACGACGAGATCCCGCAAAAAAATTGGCTGGCCTACGGTTCGTCGATCACGTTTGGCGGGAACGCCTATTTTGCCCCGAATGCCTACATCCAGCAGGCCGCGATCCGCTTAGGCGTCGATGTGCTAAATAAAGGTCTGCCGGGCTCTTGCTTTTGCGAGCCTCAGATTGCGGAATTCCTCAGCCGTATGGAATGGGACTTTGCCACGCTTGAGCTTGGAGTGAATCTGGTCGGGCTTGCCACGCCGGAAGTGTATGCACTGAGAGCTTGCACGCTTATTGATCAGGTGCACCAAGCGAACTTGGACAAGCCGGTTTTTGCGATTGATATCTATTTAAATATTGCAGATTGGTTCCTAGATCGCAGGGGGTTGGCCGCACAAAATAACCAGCCGTTCCGCGACATCGGTCGCAGCCATGTCGCGGGAAATAACCATCGGAACCTACGATATATTCCCGCCGACCAGATCCTCGACGATTTGACCTCGCTGAGCGTGGACTTTGTCCACCCATCTGATGACGGGCATATCCGGATGGGAGAAAATCTCGCCGAAATCCTCATTAAAGAATTCTTGTGACACGTAACTGCTCTGTACCTCCGGGGAAACTAAAGCCGACAGCGAAAACAGTCAGCGAATGAAAATAAACAAAATTAGCATTGCCGCTGGCTGTGCTGGGTTTCAGGGCGTTGATTTCTGATTTTCTCCGGTAGTATTTTAATATGGAACGAACGCTTTTCGTCCATCACCTTAACTCTCCCAGAGGGCAGGCTCCCACGTCAAACCTTTCAATTCCTTCCCTCTTCCGTGTTTGGGACAAGAATGAAGATGGGCATGAAGAGCAATGCACGGTGGGGGGGCACGCGAAAGATGGCGGTGAGACGCCTGATATCAGTGCTGACGGCTACTTCGGTAGGCGGCAGGCGGCAGGCCGCTCAACTCGCGAAATTGGCGGGTGAAGTAGTAAATATCGCTGTAACCGAGTCTTTCCGCGATTTCTTTGATCGGCATCTGACTCTCTATCAACAAGGAGCGGGCGGTGCTGATCTTACATTGCAAAGCATAGGCGTGCATTGAGATCCCAGCCGCCTGTTTAAACTGCCGCCTTAAGCTGCTGAGGCTCATGCCGACTTCGGTCGCTAGTTTCGAGTAGTCCACGGCCGGATTGTCTGCCGTAGAAAGATGTGCAAACACTCTCTTAAGCCGCAGATCTGGTTCAGGTTGCGGATAGGCGCGGCAGGCGGCAAGCTCTATGAGTAGGCGCTCCAGCGCGTTGCGAGCACGACACGCGGCCCATCTGTCTGTACTCTGGATGAGTGAAAGGAGAATGTCAAATTCACGTGTGGAATTCGAGCCGACAGGCGCGGGCTGGGGGGTTCGTGGGAACAGCCCATCTGACATCCAACGTAAAGCCAAAGGCCCGCTAAATGCAACGTAACGGTGCGTCCACCAACGATGTCCTGGCGCTGCGTGAAAGCGAATACGCGGCCCCGGAAAGGCGGGCCAGAAATAGCCGGGCTCAAGTCGGTGCCGTGTGTTATCGTAGAATAATTCAACAGCGCCAGCCGAAATGAACTGTATTGTGTGATACCCCTCAAACCTTTTATCAACAGAGGCCGCACAGCGCCTATAATAGCCGCTATGCAGAAATATTAAATCGTCTGACATTGCGATCAGAAAGTGCAAAGAAATTGTCGCAAAGTCCATTTCAAAATGTCTGCCCCACCAGTAGAGTCAAAGAATGAATGAAATCCTCGACGAATGTTTGAACGATCTGGCCTCACGCATTGATGAAGCTCAGGAACAAAGAAAACACAAAGAGTGGGAGTCCTTTCTCGATGGCAACTGTCGTGACGAGATATTCGTCCCCTCAAAGCGCGAACCATCGCCAGCGAAAGTCGAATGGCCTTCTGTGAGCATGAATCGCGCATTCGACGACTTTGATGCAATGCTTCTTCACCAATTTCGCGGCATGTCAGATCATTTGGTGGTAGGCGGTGGCAGCCCTTTGGTTGTCCGCTGCAACTACGGAAGCAGCATTATCCCATCACTGTTCGGAGTAGACCTGTTCATGATGGCGGAAGACCAAAACACGCTGCCGACAAGCCATCCTTTGCAATCGAGCGATGCCATTCGCAAATTGGTGGATGCCGGCCTCCCTGATGTCCAATCTTTTCTTGGCAGCAAGGTCTTCGAGGCCGCCGGCCTATTCCTTGAAGCGCTGGAAAAATACCCTGTACTCCAGAGAAATATGGATCTCTATCATCCAGACACGCAAGGTCCCATTGACATCGCCGAGGTTGTCTGGGGTAGCAACATGTTTTATGCTTTCGGCGACGAACCGGAATTGGTCAACGAGTTTATGCATTTGGCCACCAACACCTACATTGCATTCCTTAGGCGCTGGTTCAATATGGTACCTCGCACGCGCGATTGGTCTTACCATTGGACCATGGCTCACAAGGGCTCAGTGATGCTTCGCAACGACTCGCTGATGAATCTATCGCCAGAAATCTATACCGAGTTCGTCCGCCCATTCGATCAAAGAATTCTCGACGAGTTTGGGGGTGGCGCAATCCACTTCTGCGGAAGGGGTGACCACTTCATCGAGGCTATGTCACAGATGCAAGGTCTCCACGCCATCAATGTTGCCCAACCCCACCTGAACAACATGACCGCAATTTTTTCCAGCACGGTTGACAAACAAATTAAGCTTGTTGGTATACCCCGATCCGGAGTCGAGTCCGCTGACCGATCTTTGCGAGGTCAGGTTCAGAGCAGCTAATTCAACATTGACATGGTTATGAATATTATTCGTTCCAGAGGTTTTAGTTTTGGCCCATGGTCCTTTGCACACAAGGCGACCCAGGCAGAACGCGAGGCCCAGGAGCGTTACCAGAAGCAAATTGCGGAGGAATGCGGGGCAGCAATCGGATCGGGATGTTTTATCTCATCCGATTCAGTGATCATGGGGGGCAACAATCTTGAGGATGTGAACCAAAACTTTCGGCTTGGCAACAACAGCTTCGTGGCTGCTAATGCTCTGATAACCGGAAAGGTTCACCTTGGTCAGGACTGCTCCATCAATGCCTTTGCCTCCCTTCGGGAAAATGTCGTCGGGGCCGACTCTGTACGTATTGGTGCGTACGCCTGCTTAATTGGAACAAATCACGGCTTTGCCGACCCTGATATCCCGATGCGGTGCCAGCCTTGCAGTTCCAAAGGCATTCGGCTCGGAAGCGATATCTGGATCGGCAGCCATGCGATCATTATGGATGGCGTGACTGTTGGCAGCCACGCGATCATTGGAGCGGGAGCCGTCGTCACGAAGGATGTGCCCGAATATGCAATTGTAGGTGGCAATCCAGCTCGGATCATTCGCCTGCGCCGGTCAAGACAGGACGTGCGCGGTTTAGCGGGCGATTTAAAGGATTTTGGCAGCCGGGTGAAAGCGCAAATAATTCCACTGCTTGAGCACTATCAAGAACGAACTCAATCCGGTGCACTTGGTTTTGTAGATCGCCCTGGCCAGCATAAATGCGTTCGTCCATGGTGTGATGCGGTAGAGATAGCATCCATGTTTGAACTTAACCTTCCTGGTTGGAACAAGAGCGAGCTTATCCCAATGTTGCAGTCCTTTCAAGACCAAAGAAGCGGTTTGGTGGCCGAGCATATCGAGGAGGATCGCCAATATGATCCACCCCAACCCGATCACCCCGAGATGGCCGACCGCTACAATACGATGATTGTAAACTATGCCTTGGAATGCATGGGATCGCACTTAGCGTATCCCGTCACCAATGCTAGCGAGATCGATAAAACGCAACTGATGAACCGGCTGCTGACTTTGGATTCCCATGTAGGAAGCTGGGGGGCTGGAGGTTGGATTGACGGCTATGCTTCATCTCTTTACATTAATGGTCGCTATTTTGGTCAGAAAACAATTATGTCGACGTTAATGGGGTGGTTGGATGCTGCCTGCAATCCTGAGACTGGAATGTGGGGGCATTGGAGGGAAGAATCTCGCTGGCGAAAAGTTGTAAACGGCTTTTATCGTCTTACAAGAGGAACCTATGCGCAGTACGGATGTCCGTTGCCTCATCCTTCAAAAAGCATCGACACAATTCTGCTCTATGCTGGAGATCCTGAATTCTTCGGCGCCGAAGGAAACGCCTGCAATGTGTTGGATGTCGTTCACCCTCTCTGGCTCTGCTTAAATCAAACCTCCCACCGACGTTCTGAGGCTGAGGCATGGATAAAGCGTCGTTTGAGTTCCATTCTCGGGCTCTGGAAAGACGAGGCGGGATTTAGCTTTGATCTTACTCAATCAGCCCAAGGACTGATGGGGACTGAAATGTGGTTGAGCATCATCTATTTAATGGCAGAGGTGCTGGGGTTGCCTTCGGAACTGGGGTACCAACCACAAGGGGTACACCGGCTCTTGCCGGCAGCGAAGGGGCACTGAATCCTTTGTAGGTCTGTGTCTGCGCGGTCGCCTCTGATCAAAGCCTGATACAAAGTCACTGCATTTACTGTTTGCTTGATATCTCCGCGAATGAAGTGCGGTACACTGGCACAATGAAGCTCAGGCTATGACACTTGCGGATTTATTCAGGAACATCCGATGTGATGTGCAGTTGATGTTGCGTTGCGACGTCGGCCAATAAGGATCGTCACCGTAAGGCCAATAAGCGTGAGAATCCAGGCAGCGGGCTCGGGATAAACACCGATAAGAAGCTGATTGGCGGCGTTTGTGTAGGTATAGTTGAACCCTCCGATGTTGGTTCCGAACCAGTCCGATCCGCTGGCTGTGAGCGGGTTTCCATTGATGTTCATCGAGGCGAACGACCCAGAGAACCCGCTTCCGCTGGTGAGATTATAAGTGCCGGCTGTGATCCCGCTGAGCGTCATTGTGAAGGCTCCTCCTTTGATGAGCCCGCTGCCTGCGGTATTTGTCAGAGCAATCGCAGTCCATCCATCGGATAAATTGCCGGTGAAGCTGAACGTCGTCGGCCCAAATGCGCTGCTTGCTGCCGATGTGACCAGCGCTGATCCTTCCTCCAACGTGAGTGCCGGGGTGATCGTTATCCCACTGGCGTTGTTGATCGTCGCTCCATTACTGACCGTGATTCCGCTGCTTGTGTTGATAGCTCCGCCGATGGCGATGATGAGGGATCCAGCGCTGACCGTTGTCGTGCCTGTATACGTATTCCCTCCCGAGACAGTCAGAGAGCCTGCACCGATCTTGGTCAGACCTCCATCGGTGGCGCTGTCTCCGCCTATTGTTGAATGGACCAGTGCCTGCGCAACGCTGATGTTGAAGCCGGCCGTGTCGATCTTCGCTCCGCCATCACGAACATTGGCGGTCAGATTACCCGACGAATTAAGAAATGAAGCATTGGTGGCTCCTGCGGTGAGGGTTCCGCCGTTGAAATTCAGAACTTGTCCACTGCTGGTCGTTCCGCCGACGACTATTGAGTGGACGATAAGAGTCCCTCCCGTGTTCAGGTTCACGGTCGATTGGGGGTTGTTGCCATTCGTTGAATAATTAAGTGCCCCAGTCCCTGTCACATTGACAAGCCCGGTGCCACTCACTGTGAGGGTGGTCCCATTCCCGGATCCGCTGGCCCCGGACAAGTTCCATAAGGTGGCGATGGATAGGTTGCCGCCACTGACGGTGACCGCCGTGGCGAAGCCTGTTCCGGTCAACCCCCCGCCATTTAGAGTGACGTTTCCGCCGGATTGAATCCATGTCGTCGCCCCGTTCACGCCTAATCCCGAACTCCCCGTTGCCGATGATCGAGTGAAGGTGCCGCTGTTGATATTGATATTGCCGTTTAGGGTGACGCCAGTTCCGGCTCCGCTATAGCTTGCTGATGTCGAGTCGATAATGGAACCGCCATTGAGCGTGAAAGATGTGCCGAGTGAGCACCAAAAGTTTCCTGCCAAACTGTTCAGCGAGCCTGAAACAACCAGCGATCCGCCGTTCGCACCAACTACCACATTCCCTGTCATACTATTACTGCCGCTGAGCTCCAGTACGCCAGCGCCAGACTTTGAAAAGCTCGATGCTCCAGTAATTTCTGCGCTAATATTCGCGACCATTCCCGTTGCAAGGCCACCTACAACGATTGTGGGAGCGCCAGCGAGAGTGAGAGTATTGGTAGCGTTTCCGTTGTTATCGAGCGTCCATCCGGCGGGCGAAGCGGTGCTTGTATCACCAAAAATGAGTGATGTGAGCGTGCGGGCCGAATCGAGGTGGACGGTGTTGTTTGCAGTGATATCCACCGTGTTAAATTTGGCCGTGAATCCTGATCCATCGGCGACAATGCCGGCAGACCAGTTAGTCGTGCCGCTCCACATCCCGCCGGATGTTGAATTTGTCCAAGTGCCATTTTGTGCCCTCGCCGACAGGGAGCTAAGCAGGACAAGAAGAGAGATAAGAGCTAGTTTTAAATGGGTTGCGCTCATCATTGTGAATCTTGAAATTAAGAAATGAGTAGCCGCGGGTGCCCGGCTTTAACTGCCACCGCCTCGATTGGCTGACGACAAATTAGTTGAATTGTGAATTTCATCGAAGCACTCTGTGCTTTAATCAGAACACGTGATACAGGCTTTTGTCAATACGTTTATGCACGCCTAATTCCGCGCCGCGCGTACGGGAAGAAATGAGAGGGGAACGGAATCGCCGACCTCTCGATAAGGCGAGGCTCCGTCCGAGCCGTGATATTCGGGTTCGGACGGAGCCTCCCCCTCCCATCGTTGGCGCTTACGCGCGGATCAGGGGCACGCCCCCAATCCGCGTGTAAGCATGGGACTTTGAAAAAATGCCGCCCTCACTTCTCATCGAGGTCTGATTTTCTCCTCAAGACGCGGGACTTTTCGATTTTTGCCACTGGCCGCGCTGGATTTTTCGCGCTTGCGCGGAGAGCAAAACAGGGATTTCCAGTAAAATCGTGGCAGGAAGGCGCGGTCCTGCCTCCGGTAGCCGGTTCGGAAAAGCTGGGCTGGTGATTTTCGCGAATCAGTCTCAGGAAAGAACCGTGGCCTGAGTGGGAAGGTCAAAAATCTCCCAGATTGTCTGAATGCGGCCGATGGCTTTTTCGCTTGCGTGTAGGCGCAGGCGCACCTTGCACTGGGAGCAGCTCAGCGGAAATCTCCGAAGTTTGGGGGATTTGAACTTGCTCGCCCCTCACTCATCAACGGGGTCGTTTACTGAGGTCTGCAAGAAACGGTTTAGTCCCTCGCTCCGCTGATTGCTCTGCTGAGGTCGTTGGGATGGCGGTAGCCCAAGTGGTAAGCCGCCGCCTTGAGCTGCCATCCCTCTGTATCGATAAGCCTCCTGGCTTCGGCCCATTTGAGTCGCCGAAAATAGGTGCCGGGTGAGAGGTTGGTTTGCTCCCGAAAAAAGCGGTGCAATGAGCTTGAGGACATGCCGAGGTAGTCGCAAAGGGCGGGGACGGGCGTATGAATGGAAAGGTTATTCATCATCCACGAATGGGCCAGTTCCCATCTCAAATCGCCAGTGGCAGCAGATGGGCGACTTGCCCGCAGGATCTCTGCCTCCACCAAATGGCGAAGTGCGGAGAGAGTGAACGGAAGGCAATTGTCGGATAGCGAAACCTCTTTCCTGCATCGCATGTGCAATTCTTTCAGCGAATCCATCGTTTGCGGCCGAAGGCCAAGCGAGACAAAGCCTCCCTGCCTGGGATGGAGCTTTTTTAATGTTGGTCGCTGCTTCCATACCCATACCAATATCTCCACGGTCCCACTGTTCGCCTGCTGAATTCCAAACGGACAATCGGAGTCGATCAGGAGAGCGGTTGGTCCCTGGACGGCTTGTCGCTGTTCCCCTGCCGTCAGAACGATTCCGCCCTGGACAAGGATGTAGTAGCTTGTGCCCAGATCGTAGTGGACGGTCAGAGGACTCTTTGAAAAGTCGCGCTCGCCCCAACCCAGATAAATGAGAGGGAGATTTCCCCCGCCTTTCCAGCTCGGGCGGCCGGGCGGAGGGGGGATCGTCACTTTGGAGGGCTCGTTTTCCATTATAGCAGTTTATGCCATTAATCCAGAAAGGGCTAGCAGTTTGGTGTTTTCGTTTGCCTAGGGAACGCTGAACATACTCGCAGTTGTGAAGGGCGCTAAGGGACACCGAAAAGCTCTTCCCTCCGAAGTTCTAAATCGATGAATACACGCATTCGCAAGGTCCACCTTTTCCAGGCACTCTCTCCTCTGTCGCGCCCGATCGCGGATGCGACACATTCCATTGATCGCATCGCATTTATTGTCACGCAGATCGAGTTGGAGTCGGGCATCACGGGGGAGAGTAACCTCTTGGCCTTCCACTATTCGCCGCAAGCGATTGCGGGGGCGCTGCGCGACCTAGCACCGATGGTCACGGAATTTCATGCGCACGAGACCGGGCGGCTGATCCGGCGCGCGCTGGCAGAGTCGGAATATTTTGGGAATGTCGGCCTCAACCGCTGGGCGCTTGGAGCGATCAATATCGCGATGTGGGATGCCTGGGGGAAGACGCTCGGCCAGCCGATTTGGAAAATGCTTGGGACATATCGGGATGAGGTGCCGGTTTACGGCAGCGGCGGCTGGCTGAGCTACTCGATGGACGAGCTGATTGCGGAGGTTACAGGTTACGTCAAGAGGGGGTTTCGCGCGGTGAAGATCAAAGTGGGGGCGCCGGAGCTGGAGACCGACGTTGAGCGGTTGGCCAAGGTTCGCGAGGCGGTGGGGCCGCTGGTGAACGTGATGATGGACGCCAACCAGGGCATGGACGTTCCCTCAGCTCTGGCGCTTGCACGACGGGTTGGGGACTTTGACATCCACTGGTTTGAAGAGCCGATCCCGCACACGGATTTCGAGGGCTACGCCCACCTGCGGCGGCAGGCCGGCATTTCGCTCGCCATGGGCGAACGTGAATTTGACACGACGGCGCTCAGGGAACTTATCAGCCGCAACGCGCTCGACCTTTGGCAGCCAGATATCCTGCGCCTTGGCGGGGTCGAGGGCTGGCGCGAAAGCGCATTACTCGCCAACGCCCACGGGCTGCCTGTCCTGCCGCACTACTACAAGGAATACGACGTGCCCCTCCTCTGCACAATCCCCCGCGCATTCGGGTCGGAATCCTTCGATTGGATCGACGGGCTGGTGGACAATCCGATCATTATCAAAGACGGGAAGGCCCGCCCTCTGGCTGGTCCGGGCTGGGGATTCACGTTCAAGGAGGAAAAACTCACCTCCCTCGCCTGACTTCAATCAGAAGAATATCCTTCTATGAATAAACTACCGCGTTTCACTTTCGGCATGGGAGACCGCTTTGCCCACCAGGGTGAGGCCCTGCTTTCGGCCGTTCAATCCGCAGCCAAGCTACCTGCCATCGAGACCGTCCGGGGCTGGTCATCGCAGGAATTTGTCTCGGCGCTCAACCACGATGCCTCCTGCCCGAAATATGACCGCCAATTTCGGCAGTTCATCCATGTGGTATTCAAAGTCGCAGCAGGGATGGGAACCCGCGACACGGATGCTCTGAAATCAAACAGCGGGATTGTCGGCCGCCGGGTGCACGACAATCTCCTCAAGAAACATATCGAGCCGCTCTTCTGCTGAGGTTTTTCACGATGCCGCGTGCTTTTCAGATTCACACTTCCGACTCGGTCGCCGTCCTGCTGGACGACGCGGAGCCGGGCGTGGTGAGTCTGCTCGGGGCTCCCGCTGTTTCCACCATCCCTGCAAATCAAGCCATCCGGCTGGGCCACAAAATTGCAGTTCGCGACCACCAACCCGGCGATGCAGTGACCAAATACGGCGTCCGCATCGGCCATGCCACCTCACCCATCCCGGCTGGCGACTGGATTCACCTGCACAATTGCGCGAGCGATTTTGACGAGCGCTCGAACACGCTCGAAGTCACGACCGGAGCTCCCACCGACACCATTTATGAATAAGCAAGCGTTCATCCACGACGACTTCCTTCTCGACACGCCGGCAGCCCGCGAGCTCTACCACCGCTACGCTGCCGCCCTGCCGATCATCGACTACCACTGCCACCTCCCTCCGAAGGAAATCGCCGACGATATCCGCTGGGGGAGCATCGGGGCACTCTGGCTTGGCGGAGACCACTACAAATGGCGCGCGATGCGTTCGGCCGGGATCAACGAGCGGTTTTGTACGGGAGATGCGACCGACTGGGAAAAGTTCGAGCAGTATGCGGCCGTCATGCCCAAACTCTTGCGCAACCCGCTTTATCACTGGTCCCACATCGAACTGGCGCGGTATTTTGGAATCAGCGACCGCCTGCTTAACCGTGAGACCGCGCGCGGCATCTACGACCGTTGCAACACCATGCTGGCCCAGCCGGACTTTTCGTGCCGGGGGTTGATGAAGAAATCGAAGGTCGAAGTCGTCTGCACAACCGACGATCCCGTTGACTCGCTGGAACACCATATCGCGATTGCGGCGGATAAATCTTTTGATATCCAGGTGCGCCCGACCTGGCGTCCGGACAGAGCCCTCATTATCGACCAGCCCGCCGCGTTCGCCGCATGGCTTGATGCTCTGGAAAAAGCATCCGGTCTGAGCGTCAGCTCACTCGCGGATCTCCTGCAGGCCCTGCAAAAGCGGCACGACTTCTTCGCCTCATGCGGCTGCCGGCTGTCCGACCGTGGTGTGGATACCGTTTGGGCCGAAGATTGCACCGAGCGCGATGCCTCCTTGATCTTCGCCAAGGCGCGGGCTGGTGGCGCCGTGTCCCCCGACGAAGCCGTGCGCTACAAGTCGTTTCTTCTCCACGAACTCGCGGTAATGGATGCAGCAAAAGGCTGGACGATGCAGATCCATTACGGTGCCCTGCGCGGCGCCAACAGCCGGATGAAAAAGCTGCTTGGCGCAGATTGCGGATTCGATTCGATCGGCGACCAGCCCGTGGCCGCCGACCTGGCAAAGCACCTCGACCGCCTCGATCTCGCCGGAATCCTTCCGAAAACAATCATCTACAACCTGAACCCCCGCGACAACGAGCTTGTGGCCACGATGCTCGGCAATTTTCAGGACGGCGTTACGCCCGGCAAAATCCAATTCGGCAGCGGCTGGTGGTTCCTTGATCAGATCGACGGCATGACGCGACAGATCGAGAGCCTCTCGCAGCTTGGCCTGCTGAGCCAGTTTGTCGGCATGCTCACCGACAGCCGCTCGTTCCTCTCCTATACCCGCCATGAATACTTCCGGCGCGTCCTCTGCAACATCCTCGGCAACGACGTGGAACACGGTCGTCTGCCAAAGGATTTCTCGCTTGTCGGCGAGTTGGTGTCCGACGTGAGTTATCACAACGCTCGCCGATACTTCAGGTTTTACGAACCATGATGAGCATTTTAGAAAAATCGTGGCAGGGCTGGCTCCGTGCCGACGGGCGCAAAGGTATCCGTAACCTCGTGCTGGTGATCTATACCGTTGAGTGTGCGCAGTTCGTCGCTCACGCGATCGCGCAAGGCGAAGAAGATGTCCATGTGATCGGCTTTCCGGGCTGCTACGACAACGCCTATGCCATCCGGATCATGCTGGCGCTGGCCCGGCATCCAAATGTCGGCGGGGTGCTCAGTGTGGGCCTCGGCTGCGAATATATCCAGCCTGGAAAAATCGCCGCCGTCGTTCGTGCCTCGGGACGCCCTGCGGAGGCGTTCTTCATCCAGGAAGTCGGAGGCACCTCATCCAGCATAGCGAAGGGCAAGAATATTGTCGCCACCCTGCGGAAGAAAATTCGAGCGGAGGCGGTTTGTGTTCCCATGACCCTTGCCGATCTTACCGTGGGCTGCGAATGCGGCGGGTCGGACGGCACTTCGGGTCTGGCCGGCAACCCGGTCGTTGGTCGGCTTTTTGATCGTTTGGTGGATGCGGGAGGCACGGCGATCTTCGAGGAGATCGTCGAAATGATCGGCCTCAAGCCACTCCTGCTCGCACGCGCCGCCTCGGAACAGGCCGGCGTTGCCCTTGCTTCGGCGTATAAAAAAGCCGTCGCCTACTGCCATGCGGTCCGCCAATTCTCCGCATCACCAGGCAATTTCGCAGGCGGCCTCACCACGATTGAGGAGAAAAGCATGGGCGCATTTTGCAAGAGCGGCAGCCAGCCGATTCAGGGCGTCATCAAGGTTGCCCAACAGCCGCCGCATCATGGCCTCTGGCTGATGGACAGCGTGCCGGACGCCCACTTCATGCAGTTCGGTTACACGAATCCAAATGATTCTGAGGGGCTCATGGATCTCATCTCTGGAGGTGCACAGATCGTGCTTTTCGTCACCGGACGCGGCAGCGTGATCGGCAGTCCGATCGCTCCGCTGATCAAGATCACCGGCAATTCCCAGACCTACCAGCGCATGAACGAGGACATGGACTTCGACGCCAGCCCCGTGCTGACCGAAGGGGAATCCCTGGACGATGCCGCCGGCCGCCTGCTCAAACTCGTTTTCTCCGTGGCCTCGGGCCAGCCCTCGAAACCCGAAGCTCTCGGCCACCGCGAATATTTTCTCATGTATAAGCACCAGGATACCCCCTCGCTGCAGAAAGGATGCCATGCTTGATAAAAGCACAAAACCAACAGGACGACAGTGCGTGAAGAATCTGCTGCGCCGCTCGGATCCGGGGCGATTCCTTTTCGGTCCGAATATCTGGCTACGCTTTGTGCACCACTGCCTTAACTGCAACTTGGAGCACGCTGCTCCACTTCCGGAACGCATGGCGCACGTTGCAGTGCTAACCCGGAAAATGATTCAATGATTCAATGATTCAAATATGACTACGAAACTCTGGAAAAATGATAGCGAACTTTTCGCCATAGCCCGAAAGGAACTCTTCACGGCCGTCGTCGGCGACGCGATGGACAAGATGGGCCTCCAACACCAGTTCCTGCCGCCGGAGATCCGTCCGCTGCGCGATGACATGATGGTGATCGGGCGCGCCATGCCTGTGCTTTCGGTGGATGTTTTTGCCGAGAAGATCGTCGGCAGCGCAAATCCCCTCATGGCAAAACCCTTCGGCCTGATGCTCGAGGCGCTCGACGATCTCAAGCCGAACGAGATATATCTGAACACCGGCTCCTCACCGCGCAACGCGCTCTGGGGCGAGCTTATGAGCATCCGCGCCGGAAAGCTGGGAGCCGTAGGCGCGGTCGTCAACGGCTACTCGCGCGATACCAACGGAATCCTCGCGCTGAATTTTCCGACATTCTCCTGGGGACGTTACGGGCAGGACTCCGCGCCGCGCTACAAGGTCGTAGACTTCCGGGTGCCAATCGAAATCGGCCATGCCAGAATCCACCCCGGTGACATTCTCTTCGGCGACATCGACGGCGTCTGCGTGATTCCCGTCGAGGCCGAAGAGGAGGCGTTCTCCCGCGCGATTGAAAAAGCCCGGGGCGAGAAGTTGGTGAGGGCGGCTCTTCTCAACGGGCTCTCCGGCGTCGAGGCATTCGAGAAATTCGGAATTATGTAAAACATATGAAAACCAAACAAATGGAACCATTCTCACTGGAAGGCGAAACCGCTCTTATCACCGGCGGAGGAACCGGCCTTGGTCTCGGGATCGCGACCTGCTTGGCTGCCGCCGGCGCCAAGGTTGTCCTCGTTGGACGCCGCGAAGCCGAACTTTCTGCTGCCGCTGCCGGGATCGGTTTCGCGGCAAGCTATGTCGCCCACGACATCACCCGGCTCGACAAAGCCTCGGAACTCGTGAGTGCCGCCGTGAAGGCATCCGGCGCTCCCATCTCGATCCTTGTCAACAATGCCGGCATCCATATCAAGAAGCCGGCAGTGGACACCACCCCGGAGGAGTTTCAATCGGTCCTGTCTACTCACGTCTGCGCCGCCCATGCGCTGAACCGGGCTGTGCTGCCAGGCATGATCGAGCGCGGGCACGGCAGCATCCTGCTCACCGCCTCGATGGCCTCGCTGATCGGCATCCCGCTAGTCATTGCCTACAGCGCTGCAAAGAGCGCCTATCTGGGGATGACCCGCTCTCTAGCAGCGGAGGTTTCGCCACACGGGGTGCGCGTAAACGCCATTGCTCCCGGCTGGATCGAATCGCCCATGCTGCGCAAGGCACTTTCGGGCGATGAGAAACGGACGAATAAAATCCTCGGCCGCACCCCGATGGCTAGGTTTGGCGATCCAGCGGACATCGGCTGGGCGGCCGTTTTTCTTTGCTCGCCCTCCGCAAAGTTCATCACCGGCGTCGTCCTTCCCGTCGATGGTGGAGCGTCCATTGGGTTCTAATCCGGATATGTGATATGCCATCAAAATGCAGGTTCATAACTGCCGCGATGGGCTGCGGCGACATATGTTGTCAGCCAATTGCCAGGTGATATGCTCCCCGGCATCTTAAAATCGGAAACCCGCCGGCGAAGATATTTCCTTCCTAAGAGGCTGTCTGAAAAATGAGGATCTCAGGAATATTGATTGAGCATGACGCGGATCATGGCAAGAAGCACCCACCCACGAGCGCTATGCGTCGATTGTTCATAGTCCCTAACAAGATTAGATGAGAAGGCAGAGACCCGATCGCGAGGTTGACCGCGATGGTAAACTCGAAGCCTTATGAGCAAACAAAAAACGAAGAATAGCAAGCAAACGACAATAGGATTAGATCTCGGAGACCGGAAGCATACTTACTGCGCACTGTCTGGCGCAGGGGAAGTGATTGAGGTGGACCCCTTTTCCGAACCAGCAGAAGCTTAAAATAAGCTATGGAATGCGGGGTTAATTTGGATCTTATGGGCTGATTGCTTTGGCTTCAATCTTCATTTGGAGAGAGGTTCCGATTTTTTTGCTTTGGAGCGCAATGGCCCGGCTGGCCTCGGAGCGTAGCGGAGAGGCCTGCGCGGGCCTTTGGCGGAAGAGCAAAAAAATCGGTCGGCAGAAGGGGTGGTGGTTTTCATGCGGCATTTTCCATTTCGCCGACCACATCAACTGGCTTGCGTTCTGTCTCATACACCTGTGATGGAGTTTTGTTGCCAAGCGTCTGATGCGGTCGCCACGTGTTGTACCTTTGCATCCACTGCCTGATACCGACTTCCAGTTCCGCAAGCGTGGCGTATTCCTTCAGGTAGAGATCCTCGTATTTGTAGCTCCTCCAGAGACGTTCGATGAAAATATTGTCCATCCATCGGCCCTTCCCATCCATGCTCACTTTGATGCCAAGCCCCTCGATCCTTCCCGTCCATTCCGGAGAAGTGAACTGGCTGCCCTGGTCCGTGTTGAAGATATCTGGCAGGCCCAGGCATTGCGCCACAGCGGTTGCCACGGCCTTTTCTGTCAGCGCAGCGTCCATCGTGTTTGCCACTGCCCATCCCAGAACCTTGCGCGAATGCCAGTCCATCACTGCGCACAGGTAGGCGTGTCCATGCGGCATCCGGATATAGGTGATGTCCGTACACCACACTTCGTCGGAGTATTTCACAATCCGATCCCTCAACAGATACGGGTATTTTCGGTGGCCATTGTCCGGAATGCTTGTGCGTTTCGGCCGACACCAGATCGTCTCGATTCCCATTTTGCGTCGCAGCCTCTGGATGCGTTTCCGGTTGGCTTTGATCCCGTTGTCGCGCTCCAGAATCTCCGGTAACCGTCGGCTCCCGACGCTAGGATCCTTCGTGTAGATCTCGTCTAATATCCGCATAATCATCCTATCCTCAGCGCTTTCCTCAACCGGCTTGTAATTCAAGACCGAGCGCGCAACCCCAAGGATTTTGCACTGCGCCCTCACACTCAATTTCGGATGCTTTTTTTCGACCAGCTCAGCCCTTTTCACAGGCCAAGCTGTCTGGATTTTTTTACAGCAAAATCCAATTTCACCGTCAGTTCTCCGATCTTGGAATGCAGCTCACTGCGCTCGCTCTCGAAATCCCCACCTCCTCCCCGGCCTCCTTTTTTTCCCTCAAAGGCTTCCGGCAGCCTTTCAAGAAGGGTTTTCTTCCAATCAGAGACTTGAACCGGGTGAACTTCATACTCGGCCGCGATCTGCTGGATGGTTTTCTGCCCTTTGAGCGCTTCCAGCGCCACCCGGGCTTTGAATGTCGTGTCGTGTCTTTTGCGTTTGGCTTTCATTTTCGATGGTTTTTCAGGTTGTGGTTTTTCACTCCCTCACGCCATCGCTTTTTCATAGCTTAACCGCTGGTCCGAATTCCGGGGTCCACCTCAAAACTCGACCTCCAGCACAGTCCCGGGCCGAAGGTTCAACTCATCCCGAAGTGGCTTGGGAACAACAATCCGCCCTAACTTGTCGATGGTAATTGTCATGGCAAAATAATTGTTCAAGTTGGCCTTTCCTTCAACTCTCCGATATTTCCCCATTTTTTAGTGTCTTTTTGCGGCCAGACCTGAGGAAAAATAAAATCGAAGAAGTTGGCAGTTTTCTGAAAGACTTTATTGCCACAAAAAAGCGCGAGAAGTCACAAAAAAAGAGTGTGGCAGATTGTGAGCATTGAGGGCGAGCGCATCGCGGACATTATGTCATCCCTCTCTTCGTAGCTGGGCTGCTTCCCTCCATTTTCGTGTCATTTTGTGTTTTTTTGTGGCCAATCCTCCGGAAATAATAATGCGAAGAAGTTGACTGTTGCCAATTTTAAGCGAATTCACTGCCACAAAAAAACGCGAGAACTCACAAAAAAAGAGGGCTGATCGGGCTACTTGCGGGCATCCTTGTGCTCGTTACCAATTCAAATGACGACGAGGTATATTTTGCAACGGCCACGTGGCCCAACGATTTACTCAAAAATCCTCTTTTCTTTTTTCGTGCGTTTTTGTGCCTTTTTGTGGCCAGGATTGTCTGTGCTGGACTGCTGCAAATCAGGATGAAAGGTCTTCCCTGCGCCCCCGCGGGAAACCTCAGTCTGTGACCCGATATTTTTGCCACAAAAAGGCGCGATAAATGACAAAAAGGAGGCAATGAAAAAGAGAAGAAGTTCTCAGTTTTCAGTTGGCAGCCGCGAGTTGAAAAATAATCGGAACATCCCTATTTTTTTTGCGCAATTTTGTGCCTTTTTGTGGCCAAGCCTCAGAAAATAGGAACGTGAGAATTAGAAATGGAAAATCTAAGAAGTGGCCAGTTTTCAGTGATCAGGTTTGGAGGTTTTCCTGATCTAACAAATCCCCCGTGATGGACAAGAAATGTGCATCGCGATGCACAAGCACGGCCTCGCTGCAAATGGCCGAAGCGGCAATTAGCGAGTCAGCCAATGGCAGACGCTCAGAAGTGTTTGAGCTGATGACAAAAGCGCGCATCGCGATTTTGTCATCGATCGAAACGACCCCGTGGAAAAGATGTCGATACTCACCGAGAACTGTTTGGATCTCGTTGGGTTGAGAACCCAATGCGAGCATTCGCCGTGAAAACTCCGTCAGAGTGATGCTGGCAACCAGAAAGGTATCATCCCGACCATCAAAGATTTCCTGCACGCGATCGCTCCCCGCCTCATCGCGGTAGTGAGCAAGAAGAGCTGAAGTATCGAACAAAAACCTCATGAAGCATCCTCCTGCCGCTCAGCAAGAAGCTCTGCGACAGAATCCCGATCAGGCGAATATTTTCGGCCTCCCCCCTTCAACCGCCGTGAAAGTCCCGCACGATCTGGAATCACCTTCACCACGATTTCCTCAGGATTATTGGAAGGCGCCCAATCAAAGGTAAACCCAGGCTTAATGGCGAACTTCCGGGCAATCTCCACAGGTATGGAAATCATATTCTTCGATGTCACAGTAGTTTTCATGAAAGAAGATATAATCCATGACATATCTGCTTTCCAGTATTCCTTGAGAATAGACCCGATATTTTTGCCACAAAAAGGCGCGATAAATCACAAAAAGGAGGCAATGAAAAAGAGAAGAAATTTTCAGTTTTCAGTTGGCAGCCGCGAGCTGGAAAATAATCGGAACATCTCTATTTTTTTTCGCGCATTTTTGTGCCTTTTTGTGGCCAGAATTGTCTGTGCTACACTGCTGCAAATCAGGATGAAAGGTCTTCCCTGCGCCCCCGCGGGAAACCTCAGTCTGTGACCCGATATTTTTGCCACAAAAAGGCACAAGAAGTCACAAAAAAAGACTAAGAATCACTGTAATCACTGAGGGCGAACGCATTGCGGACACTATGTCATCACTGTCTCCGTAGCTGGGCCGAATTTCTCAGTTTTCGTGTCATTTTGTGCCTTTTTGTGGCCAATCCTCTGAAACTGAGAAAGCGAAGAAGCTTTCAGTTGCCAGTTTTGAGCGATTTTATTGCCACAAAAAGGCGCGATAAATCACAAAAAGGAGGCAATGAAAAAGAGAAGAAGTTTTCAGTTTTCAGTTGGCAGCCAACAGCTGGAAAGTAGGCGGCATTATTCTTCTCTTTTTTCGCGCATTTTTGTGCCTTTTTGTGGCCAGACGTAGAAAATGAGGGTTCTTCCGCAGAATTTGGGTTAACGTCCAATGGTGGGTAGCTTGCGCCGTGGCAACGTTCGTGGCTTGCTCCTCACCTCCGTCAAGCGGGCGGGCGGCATAAAAT